>Ga0116227_10006439_pt1 | contig 23801 bp, 17 predicted proteins | sample S1TSphgellanicum_FD_89693 | JGI IMG/M metagenome (GOLD analysis project Ga0116227, IMG submission 89693) | Host-associated microbial communities from peat moss isolated from Minnesota, USA - S1T2_Fb - Sphagnum magellanicum MG | ecosystem: Host-associated > Plants > Peat moss > Unclassified...
AAAACAAACACCCCCCCCCCCCCCCCCCCCCCCCCCCCCCCCCTCTTCCCCCCCTTTCCCCCCCCCCCCCAAATTACATGACTGGCATCATCTCAGGCTTTTTTGCTGCATTGCATTTAATTTGTGCAGCCTTCCTTATGAAGGCAAAGGTCTGAAGAAGCTCCAGGTACTACTCTTTGCATGTGAAAAATCAGACCAAATCTTGTGTGTTGAAGTTTCTTTCCTCCCTGGCTCAATTGTCTTTGCCCTTCTCACCAGGCTTTTCCAGTTATTATGATTATGATGATCATGATGATGATGGGTCTTCTTGCCTTCAATTGGAACTTACTTATTAGTGCATATGCCCCAAACAAACCTAGAATCTAATTTCAACATTATAATTTTTTTTTGCATAGCTAGACCCTTACACAAACTTTTTAAGTTCCCATGATACCATATAACCCTAAAACTCAAAAAACCATTTTTGCACACCATTGCTCACATGCATGTACATATGAAGAGTTATGCGTGATGTAAAACTTTTGAGAGAAAATCTTAACCACTCAACTCATGTTGCTTATAATGAGTCAATTGCATAATTTGGACTTGTAAAACACTGAAAAACTAATGCATCACGCTCGTCTTCCACACTCCCAAGAACTTGTACCATGGCAATCTCTACCAATTTGAAATATTTAAGAAAAAAACAAGAAAACACTTTAAATATTTAAAGAGAGCACCATAGCCATGTGATAGGATTCACATTTTAGGGTTTAGCTAGGGCATCCAAATGATTTGATTTCATGACCAACTTGAACATGGATTGTTGAATGTCAAGAAAAGTTTATGATAGCACCTCAATCACCCAAACATCATTGTTGTCCACCTTTTTTGGGTGACAATATGCATCTTTTATCACATCCATATGTTTATTAGAAATGTCCTTTGCATTTAACTACAACTAATACTACATGTACACCACACTCAAGCAATCAATGATTTCATAAGCAAATAATTTCCCTTACAATTTTATATCAAAGAAATCAATAACCCCTATCATTCACATAAAGACCCACCCACATAAATTATGACACTTGTAACTAGTTCAAATGCCAAACTTGAAACACATAATGAAAAATAAAATTAGGATGTGGTTAAGGTGGAGAAAACACTTGCTCGATTTGCTTCTACAAGTGCAATGGCTACAACAAACACCACCATTTTCATAAATGTTATTTTATTAGTCTTCACATTCACATGAGTTATTTATATGTGTTATTGATTCACATCAAAAGTCAAATGATGCACACTAATGTTCAAACCTGTAGCTCAACTCATAATAATGAAATCATGTTTATTATCCAACATAATAATATGTAACCCTCAAAGGCATTAGATTTGAACCCAATGTTCATGTTTGTGTACAACGAATATATTTTCCCTTGACACACACAAATGTTTACACATTTATCTATTGGCTAAACTTAGTTAAATTGTGAACTACTTACAACAAAAGAAGTATGGCAATAAATCTTAACATGATGTAGACATCACAAAACATGTCAAATTTTATTTTCGTGTTTCACCTTCTCATTGTTAGGGATATTGATGGCCATTTTCATTAGCAATATTCTATATTTTGACATAACATGTTTAGTTGGGGACATCATAGATATCCAATGAATTTTCACCTCACCTTCATGATTTTCAAAAATTGACCCCTTTTGTTTCCACAATCTTTACAAGCTTTGAAAACTCCATTTGCCCCTTAAGGCTTTTTTTAAAATAAATGTAAAACATTGGATATCATAAACCTTCAAGTATATTCATCATCAACAAACATGGTAATGTTTTCATTGCGAGATTAACATTGTGAACAATACAATGAACTCCCATGGAATGTGAAACTTGCCCATCAAAAAAAAATTGTACTTTTAACATGATACCTTGGAAAACATAAACTTCGTTTGCACAAAATTTCAAATATAAATCAAATATTTGGTTAACTCACATTGGTTCATTATGGCTTGCATAAGCAATTCACTAATAGAAAATAGTTTTTTTCAAATGGTCCATCTTGATTACCTTATTCATTTTTATTAATGAAAATGTAGAATTTGACTAAAAACCCAATGCAAAACAACCATTGTAATTTTGGATTTATCACCTTGACAAATGTGACCCATTTGACTACCTATTAGATGGGACAATTAATCAAGTTGAACCAAAAAATGATATCCTTGGTCAAGATGCCTAATGGGTTATAATGAATGGGACATTTATCAAAATGAACAAACAAAAATGACATCCATGGTCAAGATGACCAATGGGTTTCTAGTCACATGGAGCATATAATTAACTTGGAAAAACAAAAGTGGCACCTTTAATCAAGATGACCAATGGGCTTTTAATTAAATGGGATGTTTAATTGAGTTGTCCACAAACAAAAATGGTATCCCTAGTCAAGATGACATGGGTTTCTAGCCAAATATGACATATAATCAAGTTGAACAAACAAAAGTGACATCCATAGTCAATATGACCAATCGGTTTGTAGTCAAACAAAACATTTAATCTAGTTGGACAAACAAAATTGACATCCTTGGTTAAGATCATTAATGGTTTTTTAGCCAAATTGGACATCCTATGTCAAGATGATTAATGGTTTTTTAATCAAATTGGACATTTTATTGTGCCATTTTGGCTAGGCTATTATTTAGGTTACTAATAACTATCTAGGTGATTTGATAACAAGGTGCAAACATGATAATAAGAACCACACTTGTCACTTTGAGTGAATGCTTAATTATTTGAAATATTTTTGAAATATTTAGTAAGAAAACATCATTTTTTTTCTTTTGACCTTAAAAACTATTGCATTACACTATTAAATAAATACATGTTTTAAAAATCTCCCCCAAAATATGGCAAGTTAAAAAAATCTCCCCATAAACAAAAGTTTTTATAGTCTTTATAAACATTGGTCATAATGTTTGATGAATGATTTTGAGTATTGTATCCTCGTTAGATTCATTCCAAATCATACCACATTTTTCACAATATATGAGCAATAAATCCATTTAAACAAATTAATCATTTTCATCTTTAGATTAAATTTGACCCAAAAACATGAAAAACAAAGCAATGTTTACATTGTGCAATTGGCTCTTAATAATGTAACTATACCCAATAGCCTATTCTATTGTGCCATTAAAATTTAATTACTGTTTAGTCTAGGTATGTAGCCTAGTTAATTAGCTAGTTAAATGAGGCTTAGGCTTAGCTTTTAAGCTATATAGACTAGGTAGGTTAATCATTATTATCTACTTGGTTATTATTTTCATATTTAATAAGTAGGTAAATAAGTGTGAGTTAATTAAACTAGGCTTGATTGGTTAAATTTAAGCTGCTTGTAAGTAGGTACATTGATTTATGGTCCTTAAAATGTTCAACAAGGTGGGCATGTACTGTAGATAAAACATTCCACATAAATTTTTAACAAGTTTTTTTTAAGTGTCAAAATGGACATAGTTTTTACTTTTAAATTTTCATTATCATGAATCTTTGATGACTAAATGTTCACTTAAGAAACCTCCTAAACCTAAGTCAAAACATATATGAAAAGATGTGTAACGTCATATGTTATGGATTGGCACATTAAAAAACAAGAATTAAGAATTGGCAATGCCTTCTTGTAATGAATGGTGATTAAAGAAGACTTATGGGATTAGGAATGATGTGATGAATGATTATAATCGCAAGGAATAAGATTGTGAAATCTTTGATGTAAATGGGCAAGTTAGCAAGATATGGTGGCATTAAGGTAAGATCTAACAAATCATTGACACCCTTTCATTGTTGTTGAGGTGACAATTTTTTTGTTGCAATAGGAAATCCAATGATGGCATTTGTCATGATTAGTTTTAAGTGATTTTTTTTTGTTTCCTTGAAATTCAACCTTACATGTGGTTAACCCATATTTCTTTTAAACAATTATTTTAAAAAAAATACTAATGGACATTGTCATGCAATTTCAACATGCTTGTTTATTCATTTCAAACCCAAAATTGTCAAAGCCCTTTAAAAGAAGTTTGATTTTGATGTAAGCATCCAAATGTAATTGGATTACAATCCATTTCACTTCCACTATTATTCCTATGACAAACTCCATGAAACAAGTCTTTTCACATTTCATATTTTGATTCATGATATGAAACATGAGAATACATCATGGCCTTGTTAAACTTGATATATTTTCTTAAAAGAATAAATAACATTTCCATCAAATCAAATGTCAAACACCTCAAAAACTAATTCAATTCCTTAACTTACATTGCATAAGATCCTAGATAGTATTTTGTAATTTTAAAATTGAATAAATGTCCTTTTAGCCTATGGAATGTGGTGCAACTTGATATTCACAAAATGCACCATTAAAAGTGACAACTTTTTCAAAAGAAGCCATATTTCATGTCATTTTCACATAAACACTTTTTAAATCCCATGATTTGATTAAGGATGATTTTACAATTGAAACATGACCTCTTAAACATTTGTCCTTAGTTTCCTTTGGCATTATGTTTTTTTGGAAAACCTTGTGGTGAAAAGCTTTCATTAATTCTTTAAAAAATTTGACTTCCCTTTGACCTTTTATCATTTGAAGCTTCAAGCAACCCCTATAACTTTTTTCTTTTAATCTTGAAAAAATAATTATTGCATGGCCTAGTTCTTCTCATCTTTTCTCACATTCAAAGGCATTTACATTATTGTGATGATATGTATTCCAAGGATTTGGGCCAATTTTCCTCCATTTTATGTTTCACCCAAGTCAAAATTCCTTTCACTAAAGGGTATAGCTTGTCAAACTAATCCATCCTTATGATCATCTACAACATGCTATGGTGGTCTTGAAATTAAAACATTTTAATATTGGGACCATTCAATAAAAAAATTCAACTCTCTCACCTTGGCATGTAATTGAATTTTTTTCTATTCAATGAACTTGCTTTTCACTATAACTTTAAATTGGATTATCAAGAGTGTCATGTCCCCACCTCATGGTCCTTTTATCTCCACAAAATTTAAACATTTAACCTTTCAAATATGTGGTGTCCTAATTACTTTCATGTATGGATACAATCTTCCATTTTTGAAAACCATGTTCATGCACTACATTGTGGTTGTAAATGCAATCAAAGTATCCAAGTTTTGTTGATTTGAACATATTCCTTTGGCATCCTAACTTTCAATTTAACCCTGACAAATGGATGAATTTAAGGTTCACCTTCATCAAATACAATAATTCATTCATAGTGAATAATATTAATATAATTGGTGTCTTTTTTGGTGTTTTCATTCATGCTAATGATATGACTTTTGCTGGTCATATCAATCATCTCAAGATTTAAAGAACCACAATTTGAAGGTTATCACAACTCTTCTTAAAAGGGTTGAACTTGAACCAAGTTGGGTTCATGCCTTTTCTTCTTATCATGTTCCACCATGGTATTCAAATACGAATAACTTCCAAATTAGAATTTTCCCTTTTGAGCTATGATACAATGTGACACAATTCACCCATTAAAATCCAAATGACAGTAAGTGTAATTTCCAATGTGAATGAAATGAAAATCATTTGGACTTCAATGTCATGTCCTTTAATTCAACAACTACATCAAAATAATGTTAACTTTGGTGCTAACAAAAATGTCATAATGTTTGAATAGTAAAAAACCTTTACCAACTCATTAATACATGTAAATAAAATAAATATTTATTGTAGTTTCAACCCAAACCAAAGTCAAGTTTTGCCATGGTCTCTACAAAATTAACACACATTAAACCTTTATAGAAGCCTTGATGGGAACTACATCAAAAACAAAAATTTGAAATTCCCAAAAGCTAATTTCAATTTCCAAATTTTAAAACATATAATATACAAAAACTTTGGAGTGCCATGATGATCTAATGGATAGGAAATGGGTAATTACTTTTTTTGCAATGATGATTTTTTAATGCCATGTCAAGATTTTGATTCAATTTTTTTTTACCCACCATTATTGTGTTATAAATGACAAAAAATATTTAGAAAAATTTACATCCAAATCTTCAAACAATCATGTTGGCCATATAGAAAACAATTTTGTTATAGTCTTATAAACACAATATATTATATATTTGTAAAAAGTTATTTTAAATGACATCATTATCATTCAATTTAGATTACATTTTAAATCCCAATTTTCATTTTGAATATTCAACATTTCCCATGGGTGCCAACTTTCATAATCAAAACAAATATTGGGAGAGCTTATGTTGTGACATTTTGCTTTGGGCTTGTAACCAAGGCTAGGGTGTTACAAAAAAAATGTCTAAGAGCAAAATTAAGATGCAAGGTGATGGAAACATCCTCCCACAAGAAGTGAAAAACCAGTAGGAGTTAAAGGGAGATATTCCTAGGACTTTTAAGATGGACTCTTAGTTTGAGGGTTGGGATTCCTTAAATCTATAATGTTTTAAAATGTGATTTGGGGAATCAAATCAACTCCAAATCAAATGACATTTAGATCATTGAAAAGATATTGACAAGCAATGGAAGATTGCGGGGTTAGATGATCAAAACAAACCTATTTTGCAGGAAACATCATGATGTTCCAAATATTCAATACACCATGTATCCCAATTTTAGGTGTCCATTTTAGGAGTCCTAAGAAATATGTCATTCAATGTGACCCCCATGAACAACTCCATAATATACATGGTTTTAATATGAGTAAATTGAAGCAAATTCATGATTCAATGTTGGTTCCATTTGCATTAACTATTTAGATTGTTTGGATTACACATGAATTAATTTTGAAATGCTCATGAATGTCACTTCATTTTAATCTATATTGGAGTTCCACACACCTTTATTGCTTTAGTGTCAAAAACAAGGAGTTATGACCCAAGTTTTTTTTTCTTTTCATTGAGGTCACTTCGAGGAGTTGCCATTGATACCTTGGGACAAACCTAGGGATGCATCATCTTAAAACACACTTGATCATTATCACATCATTACAAATTGAAACTTTGGAGTGGGTTTATTCAAATTTCATCGACATCTCCACTAGAATTGAAATAATTTGAAAACAACATTTGTTTGAACTTCTCGTTTCATTATTAAGTCATCTTCAACATATTAGATCTTCCAAAGCTTGAAACACCCCTTGGTTTTTACTTCCTCATGTGTTTACCTTACTTTTTCAAAATTTCCACAACTTGTTTATTAAAGAAAACACAATTATGCACTTGGATAAAAAATGAAATTATGTTGCGGCTTTGCCCCTTAGTAGTTCTTATTATTTTTTCCCTATAATACAAAACTCCCTCCCCCTAAAATGACATGTGGTAGAATCTAACATTATTAGTTTTTAATCCTTGTTAGCTTTAACTTTTGAAATTACCTCTCCATAAGTAATAATCTTCAACGTCTTGAACAAGTGCTTTGAATTCTCCCATTAAGATCACACTTTCTTATGAAGACACAACACACAAACTTCCAACATAATTCTATTAGTAAGCATCACGAAACCTTTGCCTTATAACTTGCTTCTACATGAATGACTTGAGCCCTTGAAAATGCCTTAAGTAACCACCTCCAAACTCCCCCATCTTCAGACCTCACTTGTCAACAAAAACCATCCTTCAACCTAAACCCAATAGTATGCTTCCAAAAAATTCACCTTCTTGTGAACAAGACCCTTGAACAACAACCTTGAGTTCACTTTTCAATCCATCTCTTGCTCATGATGATATTGCCTTCCAAGCTCAACTTTAATACAAAAACATTTTAAAAAGGCCATCCCAAACTATCCCAAGTAGCTTAAGACCATGTAATCCATGGACAAGGATAAAAAGGCCTTATTTTGTCAAAATTCAAGGGAATTTCTATTTCCTAGTCAACTTTTGTCATATGGTAAGTAATATAATATAAAGTTAAATTTATCCAAACAAGTTTTACCTTATTTTAATGACCCAAATTAGGATGTGGGCCTACCAAAAACCTCATGTTTCCCCCATAATATTTACCTTATTTTCCCACTTGAAGCCCTTGGAATAGATTTGGTGTTAATCCCACAAAATGTTTCCAAACCTAATTAAAATTAGTTAGGTTAATTAATGCCCAATAAAGTTTATACACTTGTCACAAATATCCATGATTGACAATCATTTCCAATTGAAGTAACATTGCACCTAAACATGTTTTCCTTTTTTTTAAAACACAACAATAGACTTGACTAATGAGCCATTGGCACCCCCAAGTTAAGTTTAGTAGTGGGGATTGATAAGGCTTTCATTTGCACATCAATGAATTTGAACCCAAAACCTATTTTGAGGTCATAAGGTCCTAGAGAAAGGCTATACCAACATATTTTGAATTCCATGTTATGGTTAACAAGTCAAAATATGTTGTTCTTGTTATTTTGATGTTTTGTGATGTAGCATTTTAAATCAATTTACATAAGATACAAGATCTACAAACCTAACATGATGTTATACTTAATTGAAATAAAATCAATTGTTCAATATATTGGGATTCATGGTCACCTTGCAAATGTTTGTGGGATCTGTTCTACACTAATGCATGCTAGATCTTGCATGCAATTACCAATCATTGTTAACCATGATTAGAAAAATGGAAACAAAGGTGTATATTATGGTAATTGTGATAGGGAGCAATTTTTGCTTAACATCACAACTCATATTTGAACATATATGAATTGAGGTGCTTTATAATATAAGAGATGGAAACATCAAAAGATACTAGTTGATGGATGGATCAACATATTTCAATGGCGCCCCAACATACACAATACATATTTTAATTATAATCAATATCAACATTTGAACAATTGAAAGAAACAAGTTATACATAAAGTCCATTTGAATGTGTCTATAGGTACCTTGTGATGCTCAACATGACAATGAAATGGTCACCATTCATGGGATAAATCTTTCTCATAATCTCCATATAGGATTGAACATAATAGGAAAGGCAATTGGGACATGATGAAAGTAATTTTAATATTCGAGAAATCCATTTGCACCTTTTCATTTGTACTCCAATTTGGCATCATAGTTTATCTTGCCATTCCATTGTTCTTCTCGCCACCCATTAAAATTTGATGGATTGTTTTTATGTAGATGTGTTTTAAAATCAACGGTTTCTTTTTATTCTTGAACAAATAAGATGAACCTATAAGATGGTGGCTTCCAAAAATCCTAGGACGTACATGTATGTTCCTTCCCCCCAAGTCCATAAGAAGCATCTCTAGTACAAGAGGGATGATTCAATAGCAAGGGGACTAATTTTGGCTATTGAAGAAAAAAGGAGCCACAATAATGGCAAGAAGCATGACCTCTTGGGTTCAAAGGAAAACCCACCCTTGGATTTCATCATGTATGTAGTAGGTAGGGCTAACCCCCCATTGAACCAAGAGTTTCAAATTGAATTGAGGATTGTAGAAATGAAGGTTGTCCCAACATGATCTTGAATCCATATTCCCTATCTAACCATCCAAATTGGAAATCCAATGGCCATGATCAAATCATCATGTCATCTAGAGTTGAGCTTTTGGGGAAGAGGGGGGGGAGGGGGTGGGGTATGTGTTTGGACATGTCCAGTTTCAGGACCACAAAAGTGTGACCCACCCACCAATTCAAGGGGGGAGTATCTTTCCATGACTGTACTTTGAAGTAAGGACAGAATGGTGGGTGGCCTGACAAACCACAGGGTCAGAGGCCACTTATGGGAGCTTTTATCTGTAAAAAATTTCTAGCCACTTTTGTGGTGGTCTGTCATACAAAAGAAATGTGTTAACACTTTTCCAGCCACTTTTGTGGTGGTAATTCATCTGAAGGAATGTGCAAAAATTTCCAGCCACTTTTGTTGTCTTCATTAAATGGAAGCTGTTAAAAAACACATTCAGCCACTTTTGTGGTCTTTCATTAAAAGGATTAATTTTATGAGGTTTTTAAATATATATATATTAAAAAAGAAAAAAGCTTGCTTGCTTCTGGTTTTATCTTTCCACTCAACACAGACAAAGGAAAATGAAACAACAACAACAACCAAACACAAAGCAACAACAACTCAGGCTGTTCTTCAAGTGCAGAAATGTCAGAGTCCTTAGTACTTCTTGCTCACATCTTTTCTTTGCAACTTGAGCATGATCATCCCGTCCTCAGTACTCTATAGTCTCAAATTCGGTTTTTGCTGTCTAGGATAAGTTTGAGTTGAGTGTGAATTTTTAATATTATTACGACCTAATAATAATAATAATTCAACCCTAATTTGAGACACACCCACCCATCAAAAGAAAAGTTGTGTCTGTTGGGTTTGCATGTGATGAGAGTATTAGGGTTAATAATGGAACCCTAATTTTGGCAATACCCATGATGCATCAAAAGAAAAGTAAAAGGGTTTGTTTGGTTTGCATGTGATGAAAGTATTAGGGTTAATGATTGAACCCTAATTTGCAATACCCACCCATCGGAACAAAAGTTGTGTTTGTTTGGTTTGCATGTGATGAAAGTATTAGGGTTAATGATTGAACCCTAATTTGCAATCCCACCCATCGGAACAAAAGTTGTGTTCTTTTGGTTGGTTGCATGTGAGAGGGGAGCTTGTTTTTATTATATGAGTATGAATCACTTTGTCACTAACTTTCAAGCCAAAGAGTTATGAAGTTCCTCCTTAAAAATTGTAGGAAGTTGAAATGTTGTAACTTTAGCTATTTTTGTTCCCATATACTTTTTGTGCACACCGACGTTGAGAGAACATTTGAAACCTTTGAACAGGTCTCGATTTATAAGTTATGATTATTATTTTTTTGGCATCATCTCTTCAAAAGGTGCAATATGAGTTTTTTTTTAAAAAAAAGCAGCCGCCAACAACAACAGCAACAAACTTAGCTCGTGCTATGCGAAATACAAAAAGAAACTCTTATTATTATTATTATGCTTAAAAAATGGAGGGCCCTTGTACAAATGAAACTTTTTAGTTGTAAGTAGCTTCTCTCACACATGCTACTCCCGCACACCACCACCCCTAATAGCCTTATTTTTCTTTTCTTTTTCTTTTTCTTTTTGGTTTTTGGTGGCGAAGTTTTGCCACTTTAGTTGGTGATGATAAAAAAAGGGGCTGTGTATTCTCAAACAATGGATTTTCCTTGGTGGGAAAAAGGTGGCTCAAAGTCGCCATATTTAACTAGCATGGTCGCCAAAATATGGCCTCTTTTGGATGATTGCCAAACCCACCCACCTACCTCAGAATTTTTTAATTTAAAAAAAAAACCCTGCCATGTAGGTGGCACAACTTAATAGTGGTTAAGTTGTGGTTAGGACCATAAGGCCATTATTCCAAGGTGATTGGGGGTTTAATAGTGGTTAAGTTGTGGTTAGGGCCATAAGGCCATTATTCCATGGTGATTGGGTTGATTCATATCCAATGAAATTTGAAAATCTTACACAATTATAATAGTACTTGTGCAGCCTAGGGTTCTTGCTAAGCCTTACAAAATCTCTTGGACTAATCAACATCTTTATGCTTATTAGTCAACTAATGAAGTGCAATTAACTCTCTAACAAATTGTCATTAGTTAACTCACAAATTGAGTTGACTACTAAGTCATGGTGTGTTTAGTACTATGAGCCAAATGACCAATTCCCAAGGCCAAGTCGAAAGATGGGAACCCTAAGCATATGGCCTTGGGAAATCGAAAAAAAAAAGACCCTAAAGGAGGAGCACATATCACAAACCCCCTCAAGAGCAGCGGTTGAGTAAACTTGAGTCGCCTTTGCTTTCTTAAGGATATCGTGACAAGCATACACCAATTAATTGCCCGGCTTAATTTGTCAAGCATCCCCTCCTTACTTCGCGCCTTTGAGTATGTAGTGATGCCGGAGTTGAGATTCTTCTTTGCAACATAATATAGGAACATCGGTGTAACACCCCTTGCTCGCGTTACCAATATCGAGTGCACGTGCCTCAGCTCCCCCACATTTCATACGCCATTATTCCGGTAATGCCCACCATGGCCTTGAGTGTTAACCTACACTTTCAGTGCACAAGATTCAACTAAATTCTCCACAACCCCCCCCCACCACTAGATATACCTACCTACTGCCAAGCGTCATACCTACCTACTACCTAGCCTCATACCTACCTACTACCTAGCCTCACACCTACCTACTACCTAGCCTCATACCTACCTACAAAATAGCCTCATGCCTACCTACTACCTAGACTCTCTCACTGATTGGGAGTTCTTAACGGACAAGTAGCTGGTAAGAAACGAGAGTGAAAAAAAACACAGAGGGGGGTAAAATCCAAAACTGAAAAGAGAGAGAGAAATTTGGAAGTTTGAAGTTGGAACCTGAGTAAAACGTAAAAAGTAAATTTGAAAAACACAAAACAATTACCCCCCTTTATTATTATCTCAGAGAATTTAAGGCGCTCTGTAATTTTGCAGAAGAGAACCATGTTCCCGCCAAAGGAGCAGACCCGCCGAATCTACAGGCCAGGCTGGCAACCGAGCCCGGAGTTTCACTGCCCCGTGAGGCACCGGGCAGGGGAGAGGGGGGGGTGGCATCAGGCGGACTTCTTCTTCTTCGTCGTCGTCTTGTTCTTCCGCGCCGATCTCATTCCCCTTTTTCGCATTCGATTCGGTCGCAGCAGAATCAACTTCCCAAATTCTCCATTTCTTCTTCTTCTTCTTATTCTTTGTCTCTAAGTACTTTGGCATCCCACCCACCCATTTCCTGACTTGAATTTTTTTGGAACTCCCACAAGTGTGTACTAGGATCGAGAATTTGTGTTTGTTTTGGGGGTCTTTTGTGTTTTTTTTTTCTTGCCGACTTCGACGCCATAGCCAGATCTGAGACTCCTGAGCTGCGGAAGAGTGTTTGTTTTTGCTGGCGGTGGGAATTTATTTTTCTTTTGTTATTTGGTGTTTTTTTTGTTTTTGTTTTTGTTTTCTTCCAAATCTTCGGGAGAGCAGGAGTTTTCCTCATCGCCTCTGGGGGAGATCTGATTTTGAAGGAAATCCTCCTTGATAGGCGCGAAGAGTTTTTGTGCAATTGACTTGAATTTGTTAGTAGACTTCGAGTCTCTGAGAGAGAGAGAGAGAGATGTAGGGTACAGTACCGGGCAGTGCTCATTGCGGGTGGGACTCTTGTGACATTCCCAAGGGGGTTAGAGACTAGAGACTCGAGAGAGGTTGTGTGTGTTCTCGGAATGCAGTCGTCGTTCTGCTGTCGAACTCTTGTTCTGGTTTTGTAGCCGTGTTGGTTTTGGTTTCGGTTTTGTTTTTTCTTTGCTGCTTTGCTGGGTACCTACCTAGTCATGGTGGGGTACGATTTGTCAATGCCTCCGCCGCAGCAAAAACCAGCATGGTTAGAGGCGCTGTTAAGTGAGAAATTCTTCGTACCATGCACGAAGCACGCCACATTGAAGAAAAACGAGAGAAATGTGTTTTGTGTAGACTGTAATGGAGGAGTATGCCAGCATTGTGTGCATTCGCATCAATCCCATTGTCTTCTACAGATCAGGCGATATGTGTATCACGATGTGATCCGCTTGCAGGACATTCAGAGGTTGCTCGATTGTTCGCAAGTGCAGACTTATATCATCAACAGCGCGAGAGTGGTGTTCCTGAACCAAAGACCACAACCACGTCCTGCAAAAGGACTCGGCAACGCTTGTGGTACTTGCGACCGCAGTCTACAAGACTCTTACAGCTTCTGCTCCGTTGCTTGCAAAGTCGATGCCGTAATTCTTCTTCGCTCGCAAGGAAGAGGAAGAGGAGGAGGGGACACCATCATCAAAGACTTGTTGCCGTTCTCCTCCTCCTCCTTCGCTTGCCTACAAGCAGCGGGAAGCAGCCTCCTGAAAGCCGAGAAGCAGCAGCTGGAGCTTGAGGAGGAAGAGCAACTTCTGCAAGAAGAAGAAGCAGAAGAAGACTCGCCATTCGATGACACCCCCACACAAACATCTTCAAATCGAACTGCGAGCGACGGAGTTGGCTGCGGAACAATCATCTCCACTGCCTCCACACATATGATGATGCCGAAGAAGATCCGGAGCGGCCGTCTCTCCACTCTTGCAACGTCGCCCAAGTCTGTTCTTCTTCCAGTTTCCGTGAATCGAAGAAAAGGCATCCCTCACAGATCTCCTTGTTGCTAGCTAGCTAGTCTATCTCACACTTCCCTTCTTTCCTTCCTCCCTCACTTAGCAAATTCCTTCAATCTTTCTTCTTCTTGTTGTTCTCCATCTCTCTCTCTCTCTCCCCCCCCTTCCGTCGTCGAGGAGGATTTGATTCAATCCGCCAAAATGTAATGGTGAAGTTGCTAGAGTTTTTTTTCCAAGTTTTGGTTACACAGACAGGGAGACAGAGAGAGACAGAGACACAGAAGAAGCAGAAGGAGAAGAAGAAGTAGAAGCAGCAGAGCAGCGTAAGAAGAAGAAGAAGTAAGAGCAGCAGAGCAGCAGGAGAACAAGAAGTAGAAGGAGGAGGAGGAGAACAGCAAGTCATTGATTTGAGAGGTTGCAAAAGCCTGACTTGAGTGACTGACTACAAGATGAGGAGGAGGAGGAGCTTGTCATCTCCAATGGGTTTGGAAGATATGCCTCCATTCAATGATCGAGGACTAAATTCCTTCCTTCCATGGAGAGCTTCTTCTTCTTGCAGACGAGAGCAGATGATGATGATGATGCACCTTCACCATTTATTTTTTCTTGAGACAACCAACTGAGAGAGAACTTGACAGTAGTGTTGTTGTTATTGTTGTTGTTGTTTTTTTTTGGGGGGGAGGGGCTCTTTAATATAATATTATTGGTGTGCACAACTTTTGATTTTTCTTCCCAGTTTTTGTGGGTTCTCATTTTGCTTGCCACTTTCTTGTCTTGTTGTGTGCTTCCTTTGCAGTAGTAGTAGTCATAGTAGTGCAGCAGCAATTGTTTTGGAGATCCCTTGCCTCACTGCAGAACATTCTCTTTATCTAAATTTCTGTTCTTTTTTGCTCGCACCTTTCTTGTGTACTTTGCAGTGCTGCGGCATTGGAGATCCTCACATCACTGCACAACAAACACTCTTATCTATGTTCTGATCAATTCTGATTGCATTTTGTGTTACATTTCGTTTCCACTTGCTTCTGCAGTGTGACATTGATTGGAGATCCTTGCTCCACTGTTCAACACTCTTATCTATGTTCTGTTCGATTCTGATTACATTTTCTGTTTCATTTTGCTTGCACTTTCTTGTGTACTTCGCAGTGCGGTGGCAATTGGAGATGCTCAATCACTTCTTGACACTCTTATCTATGTTCTTCACATTTTTTGGTACTCCATCATGTTCTCCTTCCCATTCAATGCTAACAATGTGCAGGAAGAATTTGGTTTTATGTTGAACTCTGTGACAATGATGTTGATTTCTGTCAGAGTGTTTTGGAGTCCTGGAGTTTTGCTATGACAAATGTGAACCTTAACCTTTCAATTGCATATCAACTGGCATTGGTAAGCTGCAGTCCACCAACTCCTTTTTCCTTGCTCTTCTCTGATGTTCTGATTCTTTTGTACTGTAATTGTCTCTGTCCTCATGTTTTGGAACTGGGTGCTTCTCAATTATGGCATATTGTGGCTGTGGCTCATGTCTGTAGAGAGGTGTAGTTTCTGACTGTTACTGCCAATATGCTGCAGATGGTTTCATGTAGTCTTTGTTCTGGTTGTGCTGGTTGTTCTGGCTTAGATGCTTGCTTGCTTTTACAAGGATAATCTTCACTCCATTTGCTGCGCCATCACAAGCTTGTGGCAGATTGAATGAGGATCTTTATTGGCCTTTTTTTTCCCCATTAACTCTTATTGTCTCTGCTAGTAGCTCCACATCATGATCCAGTCTTTCTATTGCTTGAAATCTGGAGCAGCTTGCTGTTTTCTTATTCTATACACACTGTTTGGAGCTGATGGAAGTCAGTCAGGGAATAATGGCAAGCTAGTCACTGCTTTTTTTGTGATGAAGGGGATGGTCCGATACTTTCTGAGAATTATGCTCACAAAGCTACTACCACACACAATTCTTGTCATGTTTGTGTTGGGTTGTCTGGAACTGATCAGTGGCTTACCTTCAAGGCATTGATATGGTGGAGTTCTCTATGCAATCTTGTAAAGATATACATAACCATTGTGTTCTTGTTATGTTGGAGTTCTGTCTGTAATCTTGTATATATATATATATATATCACCTTGTTGTTCTAGTGCATAGATGTGGCAATATTGCTACTAGATATTGGCTTGAGTTTGCACAAGTTTTGGGTGGGTAACTCTTGCCGCATACCAGCTGGTATTAGGGTCCTATGCAAATATTTGGCTGGTATGTGGTAGGTATATACTATGTACCTGGTATTGGGACATATGTCGTCCTGTTATTAAACTGGTATTACCTCAGGTCCCTGCCAAGCAGGTACTGGTAGGAGTCTTGTATTGCCTCAAGTCATATGAGTCTGGTTGGTTCTTTGATACCAGGACCAGTACCACTCTATATACCAGGTTTCCAGCCTAGTGCCTGCCCAACACTGGTTTGCACGTTGCACTCTGCTAGACTCTTCAGTGATGTTTAGCTGCTGTCAAGCAGATGAGAACCCAATCAAGTTGCTTACTGTCAAAGCAGGTTTGCAGTGTGATACCCTTCCTTTTCCCTTTCCTGCAACACACCGACTACAATAATATGTTTGCACTGTCATATGTAGTCAGCATCTAAGAAAGTATAGTTACAGTAGTAAACATGTGCTTCCAGCTGAATGTTTTGTTTCAACAATTTTGACTTTGATGTAGAAGAAGGTGTGAAAGATCCCACATGGAATGAAGTATGAGGACCAAGATGAGGCAGCTATGGTAAAAGGGTGAAAGTGTCCCCCAAATGCCAGCCAGAAATTGAGGTTGGTTGTCAATCCCAAACTCAAGGGTTGCTTGTCGCACACAGTAAGCATTCACTCATTTGTGCCATCTTGGAAAAACAGAGGCATTTTTTCTTAGGTGAACCTGCCCCTGGAAAACTGATGACTCCAGTGTTATAGCAGTATCTTCTTTAGAGAGGCTGATATGCAGGTCCAGTCCCACGAAATAACAGCATCCTGGGTACAACAAAAAAGGGTGAATTTCATCTCAGCAAAAGCTGATCCTTGTGAAGAAAACAGGTAGGTCTTTTATTCTGGTGTGTAGCTCCAAGAACGTGTCTGCAGTTTCTTGCTTGGAAGTTGCTCATATGGTGTTTATATCATAACATTCATCTAAAAGTGAATCAGCAACACACATACCTCTTAGAGTTTTGAGCAATTGACACATTGGGGTAAATGAACTCTTGAGCACCTGCAGTGTTTGGAAACTCCAAACCCAGCAACAAACTAATTAATTGTTAATTTCTCCCACAACAGAAACCTTCACAAGGAGGTAGTTAGACATGGGTTTTCCAATATGCAATCCAAAGTTGCTGATTGAGGTAAGTAGAGAACTGTGATATATTTATTTTGAGTGGATTATAGATTAATACAAATTCAGTTGATGCCAGAGTTTGGTACCATTTTTCCAATCATGAAACAAAGACAGAGTTACACTTACCAACATGGTCAGATTTGAAATCAAAGCTGCAGAGTGTACAGAGTTTCTTTGCTCTGGTGTCTTGTGCAAACTTTCTGAGTCCATGTGAAGCAAAATGCTATAATCCAAGTCCTTGAAACCAAGCATAGCAAGCGACTAGTGAGGAATTACATGTAGCAGATGACATTGATGTTGCAAACCTTGATATGTATCATCCCAGAACTCTTCATGGATGTCTCTGTATGGGTTCTATAAACCAGGAACAAGACTGCATATCACTGCAGCTGGGAACTGGGCCTGAGAGCCTAGCAATTAGAGTGTTATGTTGGAATGTGAGGCTCTGTTGACAACTACTCTTGGGTGCTTATACTACAGCAATGAGAAGGTTGGCAACAAGTCCTAGGTGCTTATACTTTGTCAAGGACAACAGCAGTTTTCCAATTTACTCTCTGCATGAGGTAATTCCTAGTTCATGTCAGCACATGGGTTTAACAGAATCAAACATGCTTTGACAGTACTCTTATAACCCCTGGATTGACACAAAAGAAGAGCACGCTTCAATGAATGAATCAAATTAATGTGAAGATCCCAATAATAGACCCATGAGAGCATACAAAGTCTCAAGACAAAATGTTCACTGAAAATGCCTGTGGGAATGCATCATCAAAGGTGCTGCAATTTAGGGTTTCATTCAGCATTAAAGATCCTTGACAGTACAGGTTTGTTCATTTTTTTGACCTTGACCAAATTATGGTTTAGATGTACGGTACTGTCATTTCTAAAATTAATTTGAGTAATAAAACTGACCATACCTGAAAAAGAGGGAGAGAACTCTACCATAGCTCTCGAGCTGCCAAGAGATTTCTTTCTCAAATCAGATTGTGAAACAGCTAATTCTGCATCAGGCTCATGTATTTGTTTCCCTCTCACCTTCCTGTCCCTAACACTGTCATCATCTTGCTCATTATCATGATCCCAGTCATCATTGTTATCATCACTATTCTCATCAATTGTCTCAGCCTTCTTCCCTTGAGCAGCCAATTCTGCCATCCGCTCCTTCAACAGAGGCCAAAGGATCCTTCTCTTTGAGTTTGGAGCCCTCATAGGCTTCCTGAAGAAAGCTTGAATCCCATGTCCCCTTCAATGATACATAAAACACTTCTGGGTGCCTGATAAGTAAAGCCTGCACGCGTTATGAGAACTGGTAATTCCATCCAAAGTGTGTGAGATGGTCGACCAAGAGCTTCTTCTCCACACAAAGACTCAGCAGCTCATGGATTACAGACACCACACACTTCTCTGCTTCAGGAGATGCTGGATCCAACTGACTTGCATCAGAGTAGGGTGAAATGTAGTGCAGCTCCTGAAATCTAATAAGCTACTCATTTTCTTTTCTCTTCAGCTGGAAACCCTTTGGCAAGTCTGTCTTCTAAGAAAACCTCGGGACTCTCACAATTGCCTCTGGCTCATCTCCCAGTCTCTTGGAAAGCTCCTCTTCCAGCTCCTTCCTTGCTGCCGCTTTCTCTTGTGTGGACATTTCCAAGGCAGTTATGGCCAGGTGAGGATCCTATGCTGTGAGCTCCAGAGCAGAACCTTTCAGTTTCAACCACTTGCATGTACTGAGGATACTTCTTCACGAGATTCATTCTAAACTCGTCAGGCAGACCCAGGTCACGGCGGATATGTCCAATTTTCTTGGGAGGTATGCGCCTGTCAATGGACATCATGAGAAGTTTCTGCAGCTTTTCTACTAAAAGCTCCTCCATTTCTTCCTTTTGTCTCATCTCTCCCAAATAATCCAACTTAGCTTCTTTAGTAAACTGGAACCACTTGGAATTCACTCTGACATCGCATAATCGAGATATGCCAGGAAACCTATTCAGCACAGCAATGCATCTTCTCTTGCCCGTCAATCCTATGTACTTTTTATGTTTCCCTAAGTCTTTCAGAGACATCACCTGGCCGGGTTGTCTTACCAGAAGCTCCTTGATGCGCATCACCAGCATTACCTTCTTCTCTCTCTGGATCACGTTGTCCAGCGCGTAATCCTTCCTTCTCTTGATAACTGCAGTTATACCCCCCGAGCTTCTTGTATTAAAATAGAAAGGTTTGGTGGTAGGAGGGGATGAAAAAAACAGAAGAGGACAGAAGAAGAACCTCAATCGTTGTATCCTTCCCAAGAATTCTCGTCTGTCGAGGCCGAAAGTCTCTCCTGATGACAGAAACAGAGGTGGAGACGAAGCCACCACAAGATGCCCTGAAGAAGAAGATCATAAATGATGATGATGATGATGATGATGATGATGTTGTTGTTCTTTTGTGCAGAAGAGGTCCTGATGCAGCAGTGCAGCTGCACATACTTCCCGGCAACGATTGCAAAGCCATTGCAAACGCAATGCGCCTAGGTGCACTCATTCTTCCTGCCTTTCCTTTCCTTTTGTAGGACAACAACAATAATATCCGTAAAAAATTTCCAACGACAAGCAAGCGAGCAAACAAGCATTGTATTTCCGTAAGGAAGATGGAACGATCGTATCAAGAAGAAGCAAGGGGGGTGGAGATTATTAAACGGTCATGAGACCGTGTTCTCGTGGAGGATTTCTTCTTCTTCTTCGGCGTGGTATAAAATGAATTCCTTGTAAGCTAGCAACTTGTTGCTTGAAAGAAGAAGTGGGCAAAGGCTTCAGATCGTTTGTTCAGAAAACAGAGAGATCGTCTGTGTGTGTGTGTACACAAGTAGATTTATATCGCAATGCGTTCCACTACGCCTTCCCCGTCCCTATCATCGTCCTCACGGGAGTTGCCAAGCAGGGAGCATACGGCAGCCTTGCAGACGTTATCTCGATTTTCGACAGACGAGTTTGCTGAGAAAGCTTTCGCAGGGCTCGTCATTTGCGTCACCGGCCTCTCTAAAGGTAACACATCCATTTGCTGCTGATACACTTGCTGCTGGTGCAGCAGCACCATTTTCTTCGCTCTCGTTTGCTGCTCCTTTTTCATTCCACCTTGTCGCTTGCTCTTACCATCCAATGTAGTAGACCCGACAAGTCTGAAGAGATATGTATGTCCATCTCACTTGGCAACTATAGCTTCCTGAGCCTCTTCGGAACTGTCTTTTCTTTTCCAACATTCTCCAAGAACTTGCTCTAGCACGCTATCGCATTTTACAGTCTGTGTTCTTTTGGTTGAGTCCTATCTCAGGGCAAGGGTAGTAGTAGGTCTGTGAAGCGGCCTTTGAATGACATTGAAGAGGTTTTGTGTCATTGTTTGTGGAGAGGGTTTGTATAGTCTTCAAATCACAGTCTTGACTTGAAGTGAGATGCCAGTAGTCCAAAAATGGAGCTGGTATTGCCTTCATCTGTTACGTAGCTCTGAGCTTGATTTGAGTACATCATCAAATTTCTCCCAGATTTCTGATGGCAGTAGTAGCATTTCAAAGTTTGATAGCAGTGAATTCAACATTTTCCCAGCTTCCAGGAGGTGTATATGATGCATAGCTTGATTTGCATTGAATGACCCTCCTCAATTTTATGTTGCAGAGGCACGGAAACAGGTCCAGATCATGACAGAGAGGATGGGGGAAGCAGTACAACCCAGATCTCCATGTGAGCTGCACTCATCTTGTTGTTTGAATATCCTCCTCCTTTTTCATTTGTGTAGTCTGTAATTTTCATGTCTTTGTGGTGTGGGAATAGAAAGTGGCCTCATTTGTTTGAGAGTTGTACTACCAACTCAGAAACATTACTGAGAGGCCTTGACTTCATGAACAGTTGTAGTGACCGGAAATTTGAGTGCCCTGAGGCATGGATTACGCAGAGGTCTCCTTGTCGTCACCTTGCCATGGTTTCTGAACTCAGCCAAGCACTATGGTATGCTTGATCTCTCCTTGCCTTTCTCCTAAGCCTTTTTGGATTTTGAGACTTCAGCCCAGCTTTTGAGCACAAAGTTAGGGCCAAATTCACAAAGTAAGGCTGCAGAACATGGCACGTTGTGGATGTTGCAGAGCATTTGGATGAAACCTTATACATTGTGCAAAAGTGTCATACAAATAGGTCTGCATCAGCTGAAATCTTCTCAGATACAATTGCAACAAGTAGTTGGCAGAACTCCTACCTTCCAGCCAGCCTGGAAGTGGGAAACTCTCTGTGTCTCCAGCCTAATGTGCACTCTGTTTCAAAGGGCACTGGGTTGCCAAAAAACACATTAAGTACACCCAATCATGTGCCTGCAATGTATAACCTGGCAGGCACCAGACTCTATGTTGATCCTGATCTGCTAAGCGAGGTGCAGGACAAGGTAAAAGTCATGATATATGCTGAAGATCACTGCAAACACTTTTAGTTATGTGAAATGCTGCTCCTGTACATGTGTTTCACTCCTGCACTTTCTTCTTCTATTTCTTGGCAGAGTTAGACAGGTCCTGTGCTTTCAAACTTGAGGTTGCCCTACAGTTGCAAGAAGCTGCTGCGTCATGTGGTGGTTACCTTGATAACATATCCTATAAACCGTCCTATTTCCCCTTCACCCTACCCAGGCAACTATAGTAAACCCCTTTTATAATCACAGCCTTGGTGACCATTTTTTTTTGGTGACACTAATGAATTGTGAGTTAAATGTGTATAGTCACATTCCCTATAAACCCTTTCCAGATTGTGACTATAGGAAAGAAAAAACGTTACAAAATAGCTCTATTATGCTAGAATAAAGGTGCGAATTGTTTAACTTTTTTACATGGGTTATTCCAAGCATTCTACTATGCATTATTAGACTTGAAAAAAGTTGTGATTTCTGCTTATTTTAATGTGAGGATTTACATTGAATTTGAGTTCTTTAACTATTAGCTTGTGCATTTTGTCAACTAGATTTTTTTTATTTAAATTTTCTTTCTTTCTTGACAAGTTCACATATTTTTTCTTGTCTACACTAAAAAGTTATTTTTTCTTTTCTCTTCAACTAGATTTGGTGTTGTTAGTTTGCACAACTTGAACACAAAGCAACACTAACATTGCCAAAGGGAATTACAATTTACAAAACCTTAATGTTTGTCCTAGATTTCCCCTATTATAGTCACATTTACAAAGAAAGCTTTGCAAATATTTTGTGATACTAATGAGTGTGATAGTGATTGCAAAGAATGGTGTTTCTTACTAAAAATGGATGGTTGTTGGAAAATGTGTTACATAAACAAGAATGTGACTAAAATGGGCGTGAATATAAAGGGGATTTACTATACCAATGTTGGGCGAGTATAAAAAAACTACCAATGTTGGGTGAATATCAAAAAAGAGGTCAAAACTGTGCAGTGTGTTGAGTGCAGTTTTTCTTTTGCGAGAAATGTATCCCTCAGTGAAGATGATCTGAAGAATGCTGACACATTTGATGTTTCAATGAGCTCATGTCACTCCATAGTCAAACTTATTCCAGTATGCATTCTCTAGAATATGGTTAGATTTTTGAGCTCATGTATGAAGCTAAGATGGTATTTATAGATTGTGACAATAGTCTTGTCTGCAGATTGGTGGACCAGGGACATTGGCAGAGTTTAGCCAGCTATAAAGGGATGTAGACTTTGCACCAGGGCAAGTGGTATCATCTTTACAGCAGCCCTCAGCTGGTCCAGGTGTGATAGGGAGCAGTATGAGTGACCTATGTTTTTGAACAATCATGATTGTCTACAAAATATTCTCAATGTTAACAAAATTATGTTTTGTTACTTGATCATGGCTGTGTTCCTTGAGACATGGGTATGCCCTTGTTGCCAGAATGTAATTCACAACAACAAAGATTTACAATGTTCTCCTCCTTGATTTTTTTCTTGCAGACAGATAAGATGATTGTGGCAATCACAGGAGCCACAGGGTTTATTGGCTTGAGGCTGGTTGAAAGATTTGATGCAGGTAGTGCTGCAAAGTGAATTGGTCCTCTTGAATTTGTTTTCTTTCTGAGCAGCTAACATAACATTGTTTTGCAATTTCTGGTGCTACCCATCTCAGCTCCTTCACTTGACTCCTGAGGTCAACTCTTTTTGCTGACAATTTTTGGAAACTACATCTGTATTCCATAGAGCAAATTGGGGGAAAGGAAGGGGCCCATGTATTTAGAAGAACCATAAGCAAGAAATGTACTCACTCACAGCAACTAATTCCCAATTATAGAGACCAAGTATAGAAACAATGACACATCTGGCACC
>Ga0116227_10006440_pt1 | contig 23798 bp, 22 predicted proteins | sample S1TSphgellanicum_FD_89693 | JGI IMG/M metagenome (GOLD analysis project Ga0116227, IMG submission 89693) | Host-associated microbial communities from peat moss isolated from Minnesota, USA - S1T2_Fb - Sphagnum magellanicum MG | ecosystem: Host-associated > Plants > Peat moss > Unclassified...
CGGAAGGCGGTGCCATCACGGGCGAAGTGCGCTTACGGGAGAATATGGCCGACGTGTACGGTGCGATCACCTCGACCGAAGGCGCGCCGACGCCCTACGAGCTCGCGCGCGTCGACGCGCTCGAACGCGAACTGGCCGACGTCGAGCATCAGTTCGCGACGTTGACCGGTAGCGAGCTGCAAAACCTCAACACGAAGCTCAAGGCGAAGTCGCTGCCGCCGATCACCGTCGCTTCCGTAGCGCCGCTCGAACGTTCGGAACGCGGTGGACCGATCGCCGCGCTCTTCGCCGACATGATCGGCTCGCGATACGTCGGGCCGGCGATCGCGACCGCGGCGACGGCGACCGGCGATCGTTAAGCGATAGACTGCAAACGGTGAAATTGCGAGGACTCGATCATGCCGACATCCGCGTGACGTCCCTCATTGCCGTCGAGCGCTTTTACGATGCCGTGCTGCCCGCGCTCGGGCTCTCGCGCAAGACCGAGTCACACGTCGACCGCGACGGAGAATGGCACGAAGTCGGCGAGAGCCGGCCACGCAACGCGGTCGAATACAACACGCCGCTCGAAGCCGGCTCGGCCGGCTGGTTCGTCGGGTTCGTCGAAAACGCCGGCTTCGCGGCGAGCCCGACGCGCATCGCGTTCGCAATCGACGACCGGGCCGAACTCGACGCTGTCGAAACGTTGCTACGCGGGGCCGGAGCGCGAGCGCTCGAGCGGTCGGACGATGACGGCTACCCGGCGCTCTTCTTCGAGGACCCGCTCGGAACGAGGCTAGAGATCTGCGCCCGGCGGCCGCGCGCATAAACCGGCGCATCGCCGGGAAGGGCGGACCTCCGCACGGCGCCGAAATCGTGCCGTGGTGAGCGCGCCACTTTGAAGATCACCTTTGGATTCCTCATGAGTGCGATCTTGATCGGCGCGCTTATCGACGTGAGTTTGCGCCTGCTGGATTTTCCTCGCAATCTCGCCCTGACGCTCGACGGCTTTGGCGGCATCCTCGGGGCACTCGCGGTCGCCGCACTGTTGCGCGCCCGAACGAAGACGTCCGCCGAAAGCAAAGCGCCGGCGTCAGCGAGTAAGGCGAGTACGCCGAGTACGCCCGAAACCAAACCGTGAAGATCATCCTCGGCGCCGTCGCGTCGATTCTGCTGGCGACGTTACTCGTCGCCGGCGTCAGCGCGGGCGAAACGGCGTCGCTCACGATCGTGGCCGTCGATGCGGCGGGGGCGCCGATTGCAGGGGCGGTCGCGGAGTTGCGCTCGCAGACGCTTTCCATTTCGCTTTCGACCGATACGCGCGGCAACGTAGCGTTCGGCGTGCCGCTCGACGCCTACAACCTGACGTTGAAAGCGTCTGGATTTCAAACGTACACGACGACGATCAACGTGCAGAGCGCTCAACCCGCTACCATTCGCGTGACGTTGTCTCCGCTCGAGAAAGCCGCGGTGGCGCCGGCAGCGACTGCGCCGGCAGCGACTGCGCCGGCCACGACTCCGGCACCCACGACTCCGGCACCCGCCCCACCGCCGCCGCCTGCCCCCGTGCCGGTCGGGCACGCAGCGCCCACCGCGCCGCCGGTCCGGCTAATACCGACGGTACCGGTAACAGCTCCCGTCTATGCGGCCGAGTCGGGGCCGCCGCTGCCGATCACGCAGTCGCTGCTCGCGCTCTACAACAAGAAACATCCCGAACATACCAAGGGCAGCCCGTATTTCGGCCGCTACACCTACGTGCTCTTTAGCCGCGACGACACGGCCTCGGCGCGCAACGGTCAAGTCATCGCTTCGCTGATCCGTCACTTCGTCGGGTTCACGCCCGGCACCGCGATACCGCTCGGCGCACCGCAACCCGACGACAATTCCTACGGGTACAATCTCTTTCTGATACCGACTTCGCCCGACGAAGAAATCACGCATTACCATTCGGAAAGCGACGCAACGACCGGCCTCATTCAAAACTACGATCTCGCAGCCGCCGACGGCATTCGCGGCCGCTACTGTCGCGCGGCCGGACACGTCTCCAACAAGATATGCTCCCCGACGATGAGTGCGGGGCCGCTCTTGCTCACGACGGTCACGCCGCTGAGCGCGGTTGGGCCGGGCGACTTCCCGCCCGTTCTCGCGCTCGACCTCACGAACGTGCCTCCCGACCGAATCGAAAACGAGATCTTGCGCTTGACCGTCGTCATTGCCGTGCCCGGGCAAAGTGAAAAAGACGCGGAGCTTCCGCCGTCGGTCGCGGATACGATCATCTACCCGGCGCTCATCGCGCTTGCGAACTCGCTACAAAACTCAACGTCCGGAGTCTTGGGGATTCTGGACGGCTTTAAATCCCACGTTTCGCTCGCGTCGCACGGCGGGCGAACGGCGTCCGCCGCCGCCGGCATACCGCCGGCAACGGCACGCTGAGCTTGCTCAGCGCTCGCGCGCGGCGCGAGTTGCTGCGGCGATGCCCTCGGCGAGGCGCTTGACGATCAACGCCCCCTCGCAACGCTCGTGAAACGCGACGTAGCCGTACCGCGCCATATTGGAAACGAGCGGTTGCGCGGTCGAAGCGCAAACGGGACACGTGCCGGTTGTCATTGGGGGCCCGTCCTTCCTGACGGATGTCTCGGCTAGCCTTGAAGCGGCTTTACCCAAAGCGGCGTAAAGCCCGTCCGGCGATCTTCCACGGAGTGGCTAGTTCATGAGCTTGCGGATGAAATAGGTCATTTCGAGCGCCGTCGTGTGGGCGCGTTCGCGGAGATTGGCTCCGGCGCCGTGGCCGCCTTCGGTCACCTCGTAGAAGAGATACGGATCTCCGAGCGCCGCCAGTTTCGCCGCAAACTTGCGCGCGTGTTGGGGGCCGACGCGATCGTCTTTCGTCGTCGTCCAGATGAAGGGCTCGGGATACCTGACGCCCGGTCGCAGATTCGCGTAAGGCGAGATCGAGGCGAGGAACGCACGCTCGCGCGGTACCGAGACGCTGCCGTATTCACCGACCCACGACGAGCCGGCGGCAATCTTTTCGAACCGCAGCATGTCCAGCAACGGAACTTGAATGTCGACCGCGTCCCAGAGTTCGGGATGCTGCGTAAACTCCACGCCCATCAGGAGGCCGCCGTTGGAGCCGCCCTGGATGCCGAGCCGGCGCGGGCTCGTGATCCGGCGCGCGATCAGATCGCGGCCGACCGCGGCAAAGTCGTCGTAGATGCGCTGGCGATGCGTCTTGAGACCGGCCTCGTGCCAGGCCGGGCCGAATTCTCCGCCGCCGCGGATGTTCGCCACGACGTAAACGCCGCCGCGTTCCAGCCAGAGCTTTCCCACGAACGCTCCGTACGACGGCGTCAGCGACACTTGGAATCCACCGTACGCGTAGAGCAACGTCGGATTGGCGGCGTTGCGTACCATCGACTTCGGGTGCACGATGAAGTACGGAATTCGGGTACCGTCTTTAGAGACGGCCTCGGATTGTTCGACGACGTCTTTCGACGCGTCGAATCGGTCGGGCGAGGTCTTGATCGTCGTCGACACGCCCGACGCCGCGTCGACGAGAGCGACGGACGGCGCGTTCAGATAGCCGGTTACGCCGAGATAGGCGCGCTCGTCGTCGAGGTTCGCATCGATGACCGAGATCGACGCATCGTCCGGAAAGGCAAGGTCGCGTTTCGTCCAGCCGCCGCCGGCGAGCGGCGCGTAGACCGCGGCGCGGCCGCGCACGTTTGCGTACGACGTGACGACGAGTTGCGACTTCGTCGCGACGACGTCTTCGATCGACTCGCGCGGCCCGGGCGCGGCGACGAGGGTCGCGACCAGATGATCGGGGTCCGCGTCGGCTGCGGCCATATCCACCGAAACGAGGGCGCCGGACGGGAGCGTCGTGCCGCCGACGGTCCACGGCTGGTTCAAGAGCACGAGCAGCCGGTCGTTCACGAGCGCGCGCAAGTCGCACTTTCGCGGTAACGCGAGTTTGCGCACACCCGCCGGTCCCACGAGTGAGAATTCGCTTTCGAAAAACGAGATGCCGCGCTCGATGAGGAGCCGGTGATGGCCCGCGCCGTCGTCGAACGCAACCGGGTCGACGCTGACGTCGCTTGGCTCGCCGCGAAAGATTTCGAGCGCCGAATCGAGCGGGGCGCCGCGTTTGAGGCGCTTGACGATGTAGGGATAGCCGGACGCCGTCAGTTCTCCCGGCCGCCACGCTCGGGCAACCAACAGCGTATCGGGGTCTTCCCAGGCGACGCCCTGCTTGCCGTGGGGCAGCGTAAAGCCGCCGGCGACGAAAGCCTGCGAGCCGAGATCGAATTCGCGAATCGTCGCCGCATCTTCTCCGCCGTCGGAAAGCGTGACCAAGCAACGGGTCTCCGCCGGACGTAAGCAGTCGGCGCCGCGCCAGACCCAATTCGCGTTCTCCCGTTTTGCGAGCGCGTCGAGGTCGAGTACCGTCTGCCACGCCGGCGCGGCACTCGCGTAATCGTCGACCGTCGTTTCGCGCCAGATGCCGCGAACGTGCTCGGCGTCTTGCCAAAAATTATAGATGTGACCGGCAAGGACTTCGGGTTGCGGCACGCGGTCCTTTGCTTGCGCGATCGCAAGCGCGCTTGCTGCGAGACCCGCGTAATTCGGATCGCGTTCCAGAACGCCGAGCGTCCTCGTATTTTGCGCCTTCACCCAAGCGGTCGCGCGCGCACCATCGACTTGCTCGAGCCACAGGAACGGATCGGCATTCGAAACGGAAACGCCGGCGGCTCGTCCGGCGGAGCAGACCACAGCGACCAGCAGTGCGATCCGCAGCAGGGACGCTGGTTTTAGCGTACGCAAGGACGCCGGCCTCATCAAAAGCTTACTGCCGGTATGGCAAGCAAGAACGCGGACCTCATCGTCAGCAAGAAGCCGGTTAATTCCATACCGCCCGCATTCGACGCGACGCACCGCGGCCTTCCCGAAAACGGCAATGCGTTTTCTCGCGCAATACGTGTCGCCGCGCACCGGCGCTTACGCGAGAGGTGATGCCGATGACGGCACGAACAGCCGCACCTCCCGATTCCATATGTCAGGAGGCCTATGCGAACGGTCTTGCGCTTGCCGGCGGCGAGCCTTGCGTTAACGCTGGCCCTTACTGCATGCGGCGGACACGGCTCGTCGCCTCCGACGGCAGGCGCCGGCAACACGACGGAGGCTGCGGTTCGCACGACGGTGGAACCCGCGGCGCCGCTCGTCTCGGTTCCAACGACTTCGGGAACGCTAGCGTTCACCGACGCGGGACGGCGCGCGGCGAACGCCACGGTGAGCGTTTCGCTCACGCTACGCTACAATCACCAAGCCGAGCTGGATGCGTTCGTCGCAAACGTCAGCGACCCGCGTTCGGGCGCGTACCACCAATTTCTTTCGGCGCAACAGTTCGATGCGTACTATGCGCCGACGGTCGCGCAAGAAGCGAGCGTCGTGCAAGCATTGCAGAGCGCCGGCTTCACGATTACGCAGCGCTTTCCCAATCGCACGATCGTCGATGCGAAAGCGGCGAGCTCGACGGTCGAGCATTTCTTTGCGACGCAAATCCACAACGTCAATCAGGGAAAGTACGGCGAACGCTTCACCAACGTCGTACCCGCGACCGTGCCGGCAGCGCTCGCGCCGCTCGTACGCGACGCGTCGCTCAACGATCTCGTCGTGGTCCGCCCGGTCGCCGACGCGGACGGTCCGGCGGCAGGGCGCACCGCTCCGGCGCTTCACTACGACAACGCGGGGCGGCTCCGCATTCCGTTAACCAAGACCGGAAGCCGGCCGTTCGATTCGAGCGGCAACCTCGTCAACGGTAATTTCGCGAGCGGGTCTCTGACCCCGGGCTGGATCAATGAGAGCACGCACAGCAGCTACGTCAAGGTAACGACGGCGCAGGCCTATCAAAGCACCTATTCCGCGTTCATGGGCGACCTCACGTCACCGGAGATCGACGGCTGGGCCTCGATCGCACAACTCGTCACCGTGCCGGCAAACGGGGTGCTCAGTTTCTGGGTGTATCAAGGCTCGAACGAAGCGCAACTTGGGTACGGCACGACGTATGCGTACCAAGCGGCGTATCTTTTGAATCAATCGGGCAGCGTGCTCGACACGTTTTACACGACCGTGAATAACACCAACGGCTGGGTCAATTATACGGTGAACCTCAGCGCCTACGCCGGGCAAACCGACTATGTGTACTTCGGCTGCTACGGCGACGGCTACAGCAAGACGTACGTCTACCAATACGTCGACGACGTAGCGTGGCAGGGTGCGACGCCGACCGCAAGTCCAACCCCGAAGCCGACGGCAACGCCGACCGCGACGCCGAAGCCTACGGCGACGCCGACCGCAACTTCAACCCCGAAGCCGACCGCGACGCCGACCGCGACGGCAACCGCGACGCCCAAACCGACCGCAACGCCGACGGCGACTCCCGTGGCCGGCTGTAACGGCGCCGCGCCCGATAACGGGCCGCTTACCAACGCCGAAGGAACGCTTGGAACCGGCGTGGCGAAGCCCTTTGACTATCCCGTTCAGCACGGCTGCAACGGCAGCGGTTACACCGCGGCAATCGCCATCGACGATCCGGTGAACCTCAGCTATCTGACGTCGTATCTTTCCGCCGCGGGAATAACGCAAACCGGGACCGTGACCAATGAAGCGGTCGACGGCGGCGGCAGCGGCGACGATGCCGAGACCGACCTCGACGTGCAAACGATCGCGGGCTTGGCTCCGGGCGCGAACGTCATCGTCTACGACATGGGCTCGCTCGGCGATCAACAGATCGAAGACACCTACAACAAGGTGCTCAGCGACGGTAAGGCCAGCGCCGTGAACTCGTCGTTCGGCGGCTGCGAATCGAGCGATACGTCTTTTGCCGACTCGACCAATTCGATCGCCGAACAAGGGGCTTCGGAAGGCGTCGAATTCTCGGCATCGTCCGGCGACACCGGCAGCAACGAATGCGGCACCAACGACAACGCGAAGGGCGTCAGCGCGCCGGCCGGCGGCCCCTACTTCTTATCTGTCGGGGGAATCGATTTCACGGATACGGGCGCGGGCGTGCTGCAAACCGTCACGATGGGCGTGGCCGGCAGCTACTCCGGCGGCGGGGGCGTCTCGACGGTCTTCGCTCTGCCGAGCTACCAAAACGGCATCGCGGGGACGATCGCTTCGGGACGCAATCAACCCGACATCTCGCTACCGTTCTCTCCGGTTGCCGTGTATACGGGCGGTGCGTTCGGGCAGTATCTCGGAACGTCGTGGTCGTCGCCCGCGTCGGTCGCGCTCATTCTCGAAGCGAGCCAACTGCACGGCTCGCGGCTCGGCTGGGTGAACCCGACGATCTATAAGCTCTTCTCCACCACCGGCTACGCCGACTACTTCACACCCTGCACCTCAGGTAGCAACGGCGCTTATTCATGCAACGCTTCACAATACAATGAGGCGGCCGGAATCGGAGCTCCGAAAGGCTGGGCTTTGGCTAACGCCCTCTAGCCGGACGCGGTGCTCGAAGGCGTCGCGCGCATCCGGACGGCGCCGGGTCGCAGGCTCAGGATTAAGACAGGATTAGCCGGCAGGCATCGTGGCGCCGGGTGGACCACCTCAGCAACTATGAGACACATCTTCCTTCGGCTGACCCTCGCCGGCCTCGTCATCATCGGTGCGCCGCTCGCATTGCGACTCGCTCCCGCCGCGGGCCAAACGCAACATCAGATCCTCATCGGCGCATGGGTCAAACCGCGCCAGCCCGGACCGGACTCCATCGACGCGCTCGAAGACGCAATCGGCCGCCATCTCGATTTTTCGATGCATTATCACGCGCTCGACAAGCCGTTCCCGACTCCCGAAGAGGTAGCGGATAAGGAAAAGAACCGGATCCCGATTTTGTCTCTCGGCTGCGGTAACGTCCCGGGCGTCGCGGCGGGTTCTGAGGATGCGAAGCTGGACCGGCTCGCCTCGAGCATCGCTCCGTTCGGGCGAATTGTCGAAATCCGCTACTGCTGGGAAATGAATTTGCCGTACCGCAAGATCGAAGCGGCCGATTACGTCGCCGCCGCCCGCCACGTGCACGACCGCTTCGCGCAAGCGGGCGCTAAAAACGTTCGCTGGTATTTTTGCCCCGGCTTCGGCCGTAACGGCGCCAACGCCCTCGCCTACTACCCGGGCGACGCGTACGTGGACGACATCGGCATCGACGTGTACGACCGCAAGGGCGAGGGCTTTCAAGCGATGTTCGACCGCGCCTATCACCTGTTCGACGCGATGAACAAACCCCTGATCATCGGCGAAACCGGGGCGCTCGGCAGTCTGGATCAAGGCACGTTTCTCAACGCGTCGACGGCGTCGCTGCTGCGCACCCAGTACCCCAAAGTTGCCGGCGTGATCTATTTTGACGCCGCGGGGCCGCGCGGCGATTGGTCGCTGACGCCGGCCGGACTCGCGGGCTTCCGCGATTTCGCGAAAGCGGCCGAGTAAGGAAAAAGAAAGCATAGGCTCGGTTGCCGATCCCTGAGCCGGGCAACCGTTAAAGTGCCTCGCCCACTTCATCGGGCTTGAACGAGCGCCGATGAAACAAAGGTGGTTCGGTTTGTCGCAGTCGGAGCGATTTGGGTTCTGCTCTCGGCGGGAGCGGGCAGTGCGGATGTCCCGAGACCACCTGCGGCCCACGTAACGATCGTATCTGCGACCCGGGACGGCGCCGCGACCGTGTATCGTTTGCGCGTCGACCAGGGGACGGAGCGCATCCTGGTTCTCCTGGCGGACGATTCGGGCCCGGCTACGCTCGAAGTGAACGGAATCGTGCGGCAGCGCACAGGTGGCTTTGCGCTCATCGGTCTCGCGCCGCTCGGTCACGGCCGCTCGACGTTCGTGCTTTCGGGTTTGGAGAGGCGCGACCGGATCGTAGTTCGGGTTGCCGACCCGCATCCCGGCATCAGCTTCGCGTATGACGCGAAACAGCTCGCGGACGTGCACCAAAGCGGCTTTTTAAGCGGCTTCTTTTATGCCGTCCTCGCGACGACGGTGCTCTTTGAAATCGTCGGGCTCTTCGCCCTGCGCGACCCGACGATCGTTTGGTATCTCGGCTACACGCTCGCGATGCTGCTGCTCGAGCTCGGGCGCGACGGTTATCTTCCGTTCGGCCACGACGCGAATCTCGCGGCCCTCGTCGTCGCGCAAATATCGTTTCCCATCCTCTTGACCGGCTTCTCGGCGACGTACCTTCGCTTGCGTTCGCACGCACCACGCCTCCTTCTGCCGGCCGTCCTTGCGTCGGTGCCGGCCTTGATCCTCAACGCGGCGTTGACGGCAACGAACGGTGTAGCCGGGGCCTGGCTTCAAGTCCTTCCAACCTTGTTCGGGCTCGCGACGCTCATCGCCGTAGCACTGCTGCGCTTGCGCGCCGGCTACCGACCGGCACTGCTTCTCATGTTCGCCCTGCTCGGCGTCACGTCGTTCTTTGCGGTACGCGCCGTCTTTCTGCTGACCGGAGTTCAGGAGCCGTTCTTGACCCGCTGGGGCGACGAGATCGGAGCGGTTTTAGACATCTTGATGCTCTCGATCGGAATTCTCTTTCGGGCGGTCGTGTTGCGGCGCGAACGCGAGCGCATGGAGGAGGCGTTGTCGGCGGCCACATTCTTGGGGCGGCACGACGAGTTGACGGGAATTCTCAATCGCCGAGGGCTCGACGCGCGCATCGCTTCGCTCGTGCGGGGCAACGGGACGCTGCTCTTCATCGACGTCGACGGCTTCAAGCGCATCAACGATCTCGGCGGACACGCCGCCGGAGACGTCGCGCTCAAAGCGATCGCGCAGCTCTTGACCGATGCCGTGCGATCGTCCGATATCGTGGCTCGCGTCGGCGGCGACGAATTCGTGGTCTTTCTGGAAGACCGGATCGACCCGCTCGAAGTCGCCGGCGTAACCGCGCGCATCGCTTCGGCCGTGCGCGTCATGAGGCCGCTTGGCCCGAGCGATCCGCTGCGGATCGGGGTCTCGATCGGCCCGGCGATTCTTGCAGCCGGCGGCGATCTCGAAACCGCGATCGCCGCGGCGGATGCGGAGGCCTATCGCATTAAGAATCTGCATCGCGATCGTCGCGCGCACTCGGGCGCCGGCACGAGTTGAACTTCTCATGATTCGTCCGGTCGCGCTCGCCGCACTCGCGCTTGCGCTCGGTTCGCAAGCACCGCAAACGGCGTCGGGGCAGTCTGCGGCGGAGGCGCCGCGGGCGACCGTTACGGTCGTTTCCACCCAGCGCCAAGGCACCACGACGGCGTACCGCTTGCGCGTTACCGAAGGTTCGCGCTCCGTGTTCGTCATGCTGCCCTACGGCGTAGACGCCGCGACCCTCGAGGTCAACGGGGTCGTCCGCGAGCGCGAGGGCGCCTTCGAACCCGTCGGCATCGCGCCGCTAGGCCACGGCGTCGACTCGTTGCCCTTGCGGGGACTCTTGCCGACCGATCGCGTCGTCGTGCGCGTTACCGGGCCAAACCGGGATATCGATTTCGCGTACGATACCGAATTGCTCGCAAGCGTCCATACCCGCGCGATTTTTAGCGGCATGTACTACGCCACGCTCGTCACGGTCGCCATATTTGAAATCATCGGTCTCATCGCGCTGCGCGACCCGACGCTCCTCTGGTATCTCGGCTACACGATTCTCCTTGTTTTCGGCGAGATGACGCGCGACGGATGGCTGCCGGCGAGCCAAGACGTCGACCTGCAGATTTTCCTCGGCTTCAATCTGATGACGGCGTTTCTGATCTTCGGCTTCAGCTTGAGCTTTCTTCGGCTGCGCACGAAGGCGCCGCGACTCTACGCGATCACCGTGCTCTCCATTACGGTCCCGCTCTTTGCGGCGGGCCTTTTCTCGTTCTTGACCCACCGCCCGGGCGACAACACGGTGCTCGTTGCGGCCGACGTCATCGGGCTCGCGGTCGTCATCGTTGCCGCCGTCATTCGCCGCCGGGCCGGCTACGCTCCCGCGACGCTGCTCGTTTGCGGCTTGATCGGCATCACGCTCGTGCTCGCGCAACGGGTCATCGCCGACCTGATCGGCGTCAACGTGCCGTTCATGGACCGCTGGGGATTCGAACTCGGATCGATCTGCGACGTCTTGGCGTTCTCCCTCGGCATCGTCGTTCGCGCGCGCTTCATCAGCACGGAGCGAGCGCGCTTGCAGACCGACGTTTCGGCTGCGACCAAGCTGGCGATGCACGACGCACTCACCGGGCTCTTGAACCGGCACGGGTTCGAACGCCGCATTGCAGCCCTTGCGCCGGTCGCCGGCACCGCGCTCTTCATCGACGTGGATGGCTTCAAACGCGTCAACGATCTCGGCGGCCATCCGGCGGGGGACGCCGCGCTGAAAAAGATCGCTCAAATCCTGACGGCGTCCGTCCGTTCGATCGACATCGTAGCCCGCGTCGGAGGCGATGAATTCGTCGTGTTGCTCAGCGGCACGACCGAAGCCGCCGGCATCGAGGTCGTGATCGCGCGAATCGTGAGTGCGGTCGGCTTCATGCGCCCCCTCGGTCCGGCCGATCCGCTGCGGATCGGACTTTCGGTCGGGTCGGCGCCGCTCGCCGCCGGGCAAGACGTGAACGCGGCGATCGCCGCCGCCGACGCCGAGGCGTACCGCATCAAGGCAGAGCACTATGCGGCTTCGCCTTCGCTGCGATCCCGCCCGGAGGCCGATTCGGCACGGTAGAGGTGCCCCCGAGCGTCGTCACCAGGACTGCCGATCACGTGCTCATGCCGCCATCCACGATGAGGGTGCTGCCGGTCGTGAACCCGGATTGCGACGAGGCGAGATAGAGCACCGACTCGGCGATTTCTTCGGGCGTTGCGTGACGCCCGAGCGGGATTCGCTCGTTGAAGAAAGCGGTCGCGTTCGTGCCGAGAACGCCCGAGAGCTTGTCTTCCACGTCGCGTTGGAAGGCGTTTGTGACGGGGCCCGGGTGGATCGAGTTCACGCGAATCGCGCGCGCCGCGGCCTCCTTTGCGACCGCGCGCATCAAGCCGACTTGCGCGTGTTTCGCCGTCACGTATCCATACGGCCCCGGATCGGCGCGAACGCCGGCTACGCTCGACATGATGACGATGCTGCCGCCATCGTTCATCGCGCTCAGACCGTATTTGCAAGCGAGGAACGCACCTTTGACGTGGACCGCGAGCACGCGGTCGAAGACGTCTTCGGGATACTCAGCAATCGGCGCGATCGCACCGACCGTTCCGGCATTGCTGAAGAGCACGTCGATCTTGCCGAACCGCTCGAGGGCCGTTGCGACATAGGCCGCGACGTCGTTTGCGTTCGTGACGTCCGCGACGCTCCAGGCCAGATCCTCGGATGCGATTTGGTCGCCGAGACGGCGCAGCTCCGCTTCCTGCAGATCGACGAGGAGCACGCGCGCGCCCTCGCGCAAAAAAGCGCGCGCCGTCGCCGCGCCGATGCTTCCCGCACCCCCGGTAACGACGCAGACCTTCCCATCGAGAGCACCCACCCGAACTGCGATGGCGTGAGAGCTCGTCCGTCTCCTGCCGAGCCAAATGGTGCGCCGGAATCTAAAGCGGGCGGAGCAGGTCCGCGAGGAGCGGCGTTGCGGGCGCGCTTCGAAGTTGCGCCCAGCCGGCGTCTTGGACGGTGCGTCCCTCTTCGATTACGACGGTTCGCGGGCAGAGACGTTCGAGGACGTCCGCTTGGTGGTCGACCACGATCAGCGTGAAGCCGAGCGCGCGTTGCCACGCCGCAATCGCGCGCAGGAGGTCCCGCACGAGAGGCCGGTCGAGCCCGGCGAACGGCTCGTCGAGCAAAACGAGCACCGGCTTGCGCGCGAGCATCCGCGCGAGCGCAACGCGGCGCGCTTGACCGCCGGAAATCGCCCCGGCCGGTGCGCTCCAAATGGCGTCGATCCCTAAACGGTCGCGAAGTTCGGCGATCCAGCGCGACGTCTCGGGCTCGGAGCGCGAGTCGGCCGCGAGTCCGAAGAGAACGTTTTCCGCAACGCTGAGATGCGGAAAGAGGTCCGCATCTTGGGTCAGATAACCGGCGTTACGACGGTACAGCGGCAGCGACGGTGCGAAGACGCGCAGCCCATCGATGACGACGTGCCCGGCATCCGGAGTTTCGACGCCGGCGATGCACGCGAGAATCGTGCTCTTTCCGGCTCCGGACGCGCCGAAGAGTCCGCAGGCTTCGCCCGCGTTCGCGCGCAGCCTAACGTCGACGGTGAAGCTCGCTCGCCGCTTGACGACGTGCGCATCAAGCACGACTCGGTCCGCGTTGCGCGAAGACCTGGACGAGCCACGGCAACGGAAGCGAGACCGCGAGGAACAGGACCAGCAGCGGCATGACGGCCGGCAGTCCGAAGTTTTCTAAGCTCGTCCAAATTGCAACGGGCATGCCGGCGGGATAGTACGCGGTAACGACGACCGCACCGAACTCGGTCAGCGCGCGAACCCACGCGAGACTCAAACTCACCGCGAAACCGAGCCGCGCGAGCGGAAAGGTGACGCGGTAAAAGACGCGCCAGGCGTTTTGGCCGAGCAGGCCCGCTTGAACTTCGAGCGGGCGCGGAACCGCATCGAGCGCGGCGACCGCGCCGAGCACGTAGTAGCCGATGCTGACGTAAATCTGCGTGACGACGAATGCGAGCGGCGTGTTCGTCATGCGAAGTCCCAGACGCGCGAGCACCGCGCCGAGCGCATGCGGCCCGAACGCAAGTGAAATGAGAATTCCGAGCGCGAGCGGCGGCAAGAGCACCGAAACGAGCAGCAGTCCCTGCCAGAGGAAACGCTCGCGCGGCGAAACGCGCGCGATGTACACGGCCATCGGCGTGCCGGCGAGCACCACCACCCCCATTGCGATTGCCGTGAGCCCGAGCGACACCTCGACCGCGCCGAGCGTCGCCGAACGGTCCCACCGCCACGCTCCGACCGGAACGAAGAGGCCTGCGAGCGGATAGAGCAGCGCTAGCGCAAAGAGCGCGGCGGCGAGCCGGAGAATCACTCCTTGGCGATCATGACCTCGGTCGATTTAATGACGACCGTTACCGAATCGCCGGCCTTCAACGCGAGTGACTCGGCCGACCCGCGCGTAATGGCGGAGACGATCTCATGCCCGTTGACATCGACCACGATTTCGGCCATGACCGAACCGAGGTTGACCGTTTTCACTTTGCCGGGAAGCTGGTTGCGGGCGCTGAGCTTCATGATGGTTACGGGATCCTTTCGACGTCGAGAGCGACCACTTGCCGCTCCCAACGCGCTTCGTGCTTGTCACCGGGCACGATGAGTTGGTATGGGCCATCATGCGCCGAGAGCGGCGCGCCGTCCCGCATGTCGGCGAGCAGGACGACGCGATCGGTGAACGCCGGGTCGAGTTCGGGCAGATCGAAGACGACCCGGTACCCGTCGGCGGCAGCGACGACCACGACGTCGAGCATCGCCGCGCCGCGGATCGCGTGGCCGCCCGGGACGTTCGCTTTCGTGAGGATGTCGCGCAGCGCGATCCCGTCGTAATGGGAAGTCTTCCCATGTTCGTCGGTCGCGTCGAGCGACCGGCGCGGCAAATCGCGTAGCGTCGCCGCATCGATCGCGACGTGGATCGGCAGCGGCGCGAAAACGGGTGCGGAGCTGGACGACGGCGCGGGCGACGAGGCGCCAGGCGGCGGTGAAGCAAGTTGTGCGACGAAGATTGCCGCGAGGGCCGCCGCGTTAGGCATGCAGCGGCGCCATCGCGCCGGGCGCGCCATAGAAGTACTTTGCGAAGATCGGCTGTGCCCCGTGCGCGAGCCAAAAGACGAAGGTCGCCGCTTTATCGGGATGGGCCGCGCCGCTGAGCACCGCGGCGTAATAGGCGAGCGCCTGCGGGTGAAAAGTTTTGCCGGCAAGCTCGAGCGAGGTTTGCGCGTACGTGTCGCGCAGAAATTCGCTGCCCAGATTGATCTCGCGAGGCAGCGTTATATAGGGCAGATTGAAGGGCCCCGGTTGAATCTTATACGCCGATGCGGCGTCGAGTTCGCCGCTCTGGAGCCGCGCCTCAACGGTCGGCTCGCTAAAGATCTGCGCGGGATTGATCGCGTCGCCGAGGATTTTGTGGGCGAGGCCGCTTTGATTGTAAAACGTTTCGGCAAGTTGAAGCGTGAAGATGATGTTGCGGCCCTGCGGGTCGGTCGTCGGGTCGGTGCGACCGAAACGGATATCGGGCTGCTGTAAGATCTGCCACCACGGCATGGCGCCGGTTTTTTCCGCGGCGCTATCGGCGAACGCTTGCGCGTACTTGCTCTTGGGGCTATACGCGATGACCATTTCCGTGCGGGCGACCGGGATCGCACTCTGCGCTTTGCCCGCCTTGAGGACGGCGAGCATCGGGCCGGGCGTGACCGGTACGAAGACGTCGGGCGTGATGCTGCCGCCCACGATGAGTTGCGCGAGCGCATCGGAACCCTGCGCGCGGCCGTGGAAATCGGTGCCGAGCGACTGCGCGCCGGCTTTGATCGGCCCTTCCATCATCGAGCCCATGGAGCCGGCGTAGGCGACATCGAGCGGCGTGAGATCGTCCGCACCGGCCCGCCCGACCGATAGCGCCGCCGCGGCCGAAGCGAGCGTGCCGGAAATCCAAATTTTGCGATTCATCGATTCGGTATCTATGGGTGAAGATAACGGACTCCCTGCCGGGCCGGCGCCGGCGTCGCGGCTCGCTCACTGCTCGACTCGTGCTCCGCGAGGGAGAGACGCGACGTTCGCTCGATGAAATCAGCGCTTGCGCGCCCGGACGACGGAGTCCGCAACGATGCGCCAGCTAAAGGCGACATCGGAACGGCCGGCGTGATTCTCGACGACGGCAAATCCGCGAGCGGACTTTTGCGTGACGTAGAGTCCGTTGCTCTCGCCTTCCGGGGTGACGAAGACGCGATAGTTCCCGTCTTGCCGCACCGCGGCGATGACTGAAGCCGGGAGCGCCACATAGGCGTGGCCGGCCGCGAGCACAGCGTCGCCCGTATCTTCGATCGTCGGCCGCGCGACGTGCGGCGCGTACGTGGTGCAACCGCCCGTGCATGCTGAGTTACTCGTGAGCTCGCCCGTGATGAACATGTTTCCGATATCGTCGATGTATGCAACGGTCGTCCCGTCGGACGAATTGACGTCGAACACCGGATTCCCGGTCTCGGTCGTGCCGCTGTTCACCCGCAGTGCCTCGGTGCCGGCAGCGCTCCGCGCTAGAACCCCAACGCCATTGTCCGACAAGCCTTCCACGCCGAAGTTGTGGGAATTCATCGACGTATCGTGCGCAAAAACGCCCGCCGAGCCGCCCGAGGCGGAGCCGCTCGTCAGGCCGTCGACGCCATCTTGTGAGGTCGCCACGGCGACGAGCGCCGTACGCCCGGTCGAGGTGGCGTAAACGCCTTCACCGGCACCCCCTTGACCGTACACGGCGGCGCCGGCCGAGCCGCCCTTGGAGACTCCCTGAACGCCATAGCCGCTGCCCGAATCGTTCTCTCCATAAAGGGCGCCGAGCCCGGACGCCTTCGAAACACCGCTCACGGCCTTATTGGAGGTCGAACTCGCGGTCAGGCCGGCCCCTTTGGTGCCGACTGCCGAAGCCGCGGGACCGCTGCCGTTATTCTGCCAACCGGCGCAGGGTGAGGCGGACGAACAGGTGACGATCGCCGCGATGCGCTCGGCGAGATTTTGCGCCGCCGCCGGCTGCAGCATCGAACTCGCGACGATTCCCAGCGCAAAGGCGGGCAGCGTAAGAAGCGCAACCTGACGAATTGACCTCATTGGAAATCTCCCTGAGTGCAAACCAAGGCTTCTGTGCCCTTTGTGCGCTACGAGGTCGCCAAGCCCTCTAAGATTGGCGAACCGATAGGTGACTTTTGCCACCATCGAGATTCTTGGCAACGTTAACCCGTTCGGTTTAATCTCAAGAGCGCTACGCGCATCCCGGGGGAACACCGATGGCCAGAGATACTTCTCGCGACGGTTTCGGCAACGAGTTGGAGACGTTCGTCTTGACGCACTTCGCGGGACTCTGGCGATTCGCGCAAGGGAATCGCCGGCTCGAGCGATTCGTGAACAAAACGCTGATCGACCGGGCGATCTATAAGATACCGACCCGGCCCTTTCCATTTAGCCTGATGACGCTCGACCCGAACATTCCGGGAACGACGCTGCCGAAAAAACCAGATACCTACACGTCGTGGGATTCGCTCAACGACCGCACGTACACCGGCCGGCACCTCCCCCCGGACCCCGCCTTCAACGACGAATCGCGGCTGCCGAAGGTCGAGGATCTGGCGGTGCTCTTTCGCAAACGCGACGGCAAAACGGTCCTCTCCGAAAAATCGACGCTGCTCTTTCCCTATTGGGTCCAGTGGTTTACGGATGGGTTTCTGCGAACCGACCGCGACAATCGCCTCAAGAATACGTCCAACCACCAGATCGACGTGTCGCCCGTCTACGGCCTTACGCCCAAATCGACGCACATGCTGCGCTCCTTCGCCGGCGGAAAGCTCAAGAGTCAAATCATTTCCGGCGAGGAATATCCGCGCTTCTTCTACGCGGACGCCGAGACCGCGAGCGTGGCGCCGGAGTTCGAAGGCTTGTACGTGCCGTTCCCCGACGAAGCGACCCTCCACCCCGACCGCAAGCGGCTGATGTTTGCGATGGGCGTGGAGCGAGCGAACATCCAGGTCGGCTTCGTTATGCTCAACGTCCTGTTCTTACGCGAGCACAATCGCATTTGCGACCTCTTGGCCGGGGCGTACCCGAGCTGGGACGACGAACGCATTTTTCAGACCGCGCGAAGCACGGTGATCGCAACGATCATGAAGCTCGTGATCGACGAATACATCAATCACATCGCGCCGTACTGCTTTAAATTCATCACCGATCCGCTCGCCTTCAAAAACGAGCGCTGGTACCGCCAAAACTGGATGACGGTCGAGTTTACGCTCGTCTACCGCTGGCACAGCGCGCTACCCGATACCCTTGCGTACGGGGCCGGGCAGATGCAGATGGTGCAATCGCTTTGGAATAACGCCCTCATCATCGACAAGGGCCTTGGGGCCATGTTCGAAGAGACGTCGTCGCAGCCGGCCGCGCGGATCGGACTCTTCAACACGGACGACTTCATCGTCGAGGCGGCCGAACTCGCGACGATCCGCCTCGGGCGACTCGCGCAGCTCGCGAGTTACAACGACTATCGCGAGATGTGCGGTTTTCCTCGCGTCACCGCATTCGACCAGATCACGGGCGACCCGGACGCGCAGCGAGAACTCGCGCGCTTGTACGGGCACGTCGACAATCTCGAGTTCTACGTGGGGCTGTGCGCTGAGGACGTTCGCGAGCGGTCGGCGCTCGCACCGCTCGCGGGGCGCCTCGTCGGCATCGACGCGTTCTCGCAAGCCTTGACGAGCCCGCTGCTCGCGCCGGCAATCTTCAACGAACGAACCTTTTCAGCCGTCGGCTGGAACGTCCTCAATTCGACGACGTCGCTCTCGGACGTCGTGAACCGCAACGTGCCCGCGCGCGAGCGGCCCTACAAGGTGACGTTCTACCGCTAACTCTCGGGCACGCGGAATCGCCGGCTCCATTAGATCGTCTCGAACGCCGGCATCGCCGGAAGCGACGGAGCGGGCAGCGCGGACGGCGTTTGAGACGACGCTACGCGGATGACCGGTTCGTGCCGCGTGGAATCGAAGAGCAGTCGGGTCACGTCGGGCCGGCTATAATGCCCGGCGGGATCGGCCGCATTTTTCGCAAGTGAAATGAAGCTGAGGTCCAGGTCGGCGTAGACGAGGCCCTCGGCATCCTCGGGGAGCGCTTCACCGAGTTCGCGGCCGTCCGGGGCGAAGATGCGCGCGAAGCCGCCGCCCGGTAAGAGCAACTGCCGCTTCATCTCGTCGGTGCACATGAGCTCGATCATCTCCGGCGAGACGACGCCGCACGGCGCCAGGACGAAGCACTGGCCCTCGACGGCATACAGGCGGCTCGCGGCCGTGTTCACTTCGGGCCCCAGTGCGTATGCACCGCCGCGGTACAGCGAAAACGAAGGCCACGCGGCCACGTGCACCTGCTCGTTTTGGGAATACATCGCGTATTTCGAAAGGGGCTGGAGGTGCTCCCAACAGCAGAGACCGCCGATGCGTCCGAGTTTGGTTTCCGCGACATGCAGATCCGAGCCGTCGCCTTCACCGAATAGCGTGCGTTCGACATGCGTCGGTTTGAGTTTGCGCCGGGTGTAGACGGTCGCGCCGCCCTGGTCGATCAAGGCCTGTGCGAGGTATAAGCTGCCGCCGGAGCGTTCGCTGAAGCCCAGCGACACCATGATTTCATGGTCGCGGGCCGCGTTTGCGAGCCGTTCGTATTCCGGGCTTCCAAGCGCGAGCGAATTATCGTGGTAACGCCCAATGAACTGCATCGTCCACGCGGGCGAATCCAGCCACAAGAAAAACGGATAGCCTGGAAACCAGGTCTCGGGAAAGGCGACGAGCTTCGCACCGTGGGCGGACGCCTCGGCGATGAGCCGGATCGCCTTGTCGACGCCGGCGTCGAGGTCGAGAAAGGCAGGCGCAGCCTGGACGGCAGCGGCACGATACGCGGGATACGTTGCCGGCATGGTGGTTCTCCGTCGATGACTTGAAGGTATTCGTTGTATAGCACGGCCGGAAGCGACATCGCTTGACTGCGGGACGCGCATCGCTTGACCGAGCGTCGCATCGCGTCCAGGGGCAGTTCCCTGCGACGCCGAACTGCGCGCGACGCTTCGCTCGGGAGCGAAAGCGCGGAGGGCCGGCACCATGGGCCAACGCTTTACTACGGACGACGTCGCTGCGAACGAGCGGCTCGACTACTGGCGCGATGCGATCTGCGACGTTTTCGTGCAACTCGAATGCCGTAGCGCAAACCGGCGCGGATTCTTCGGAGCGGTCTCGACCGAAGAGCTCGAGCGCCTCTCGCTCTCAGTCGTCGACGCCGACGCGCAGCACGTCGTGCGCGGCCGCCGCCAGCTCGCCCGAGCGAGCGAGGACGACTTTTTGCTGAGCTTCCAAATCGAAGGCGTAGGTTTGGTCCGGCAGGACGGCCGCGACGCGGTCCTCGCCCCAGGGGCCATGGCGCTGTACGCCAGCACGCGGCCCTACGAACTCGTCTTCCCTCGCAAATTCCGGCAGGTCGTTCTTCAACTGCCGCGGACGCTGCTCTCACCGCTCATCACGAACCCCGACGCCTTGACCGCGTCGACACTCGCACCCGTCGTGCCGGAAACGCGATTGCTCGCAAGCGCCCTTGCGGAATTGCACGGCAACGCGACGAGCCTCGCGCCCGCCTCGCGCTCCCACGTCGCGTCGAGCCTCGTGCGTTCGCTCGCCGCCGCTCTGGCAGCGCTACCGCAGGCCCACGGCGGCGCTTCCCTCGATGGAGGGCTATCGGCCCGCGAGCGAATCGGCGCGTACGTCGCGGCGCATCTCGACGAGACCGGTCTCTCACCCGGCACGATCGCCGCCGCGCTCGGCTACTCGCGGCAACACGTACATCGGCTCTTTGCGAACGAAGACGAGTCGCTCGAACGAACGATCTGGCGCTTGCGGCTCGAACGCGTTCGCGCCGACCTTACCGATCCGGCGTTCGCACATACGTCCATCGCCGAACTCTGCGCGAGGCGCGGCTTCGCGTCGCCGGAGCATTTCAGCCGCGCGTTTCGCGCTCGCTTCGGTACGACCGCGCTCGCGTATCGGCGGCGCTCGGAGGCATCCGCCGCGCGAACGTCCGAGGACCGCCGGCGACCGCCGGGGACCGGCCGTCACCGTTACGGCGCGCTTCCTGCTCCAACCGCGGAGGATGCCTTGGCGCCGAGCGCCGAGCGCAACGCCGCACCCGCGTCGGCGATCGCTTGACGGCCCTGGTCCAGTGCCGCGGGGAACGTGAAGAAGCCGTGAATCATGCCGGGGTAGCGCACGAAGGTCACCGTGCCGCCTTCGGCGCGGAGTCGCTCGCCGTACGCTTCACCTTCGTCGTGCAGCGGATCGCATTCGGCGACGATGATGTGCGCGGGCGGCAGATTCCGCAGCGACTCGGCGTGGAGCGGCTGGATCCGCCAGTCGCCGATCGTTTCGCCGGTCGTGTAGTGCCCGAAAAACCAACGCATCATGTCCAACGATAGGAAGTGGTTTTCGCCGTACTTCTTGTACGAGGAGCGTTCGTAATTCTGGTCCGTCACGGGATAGACGAGCAACTGGAATGCGATCTTCGGACCGCCTTTGTCGCGCGCCAAGATCGATACGACCGCAGCGAGATTTCCGCCCGCGCTGTCGCCGCCGACGGCAATGCGCTTGGGATCGATTCCGAGCGTACCGGCTTGCTGCGCAACGTATTCGAAGGCCGCGTACGCGTCGTCGACGGCGGCCGGAAATTTGTGCTCGGGCGCGAGACGGTAGTCGACCGAGACGACCGCGCAACCGCTCGCGTTCGCGAGCGAACGCATGACCGGATCCCAACCGTCGAGGCTGCCGATGACGAATCCGCCGCCGTGGTAGTACACGAGCGCCGGTAACGGCTTCGTACCCGCCGGGACGTAGAGCCGCGCCGGAATCGTTCCGGCGGGCCCGGGAATCGCGAGATTGCGGACCTCGGCGACTTCTTCGGGCGGTCCACCGAGTTGCGCGGTCAAACCGGTCGCAGCTTCGCGCGCGGCTTCGGGCGGCATCTCGTGCAACTGGGGCTGTCCCGACGCCGCCATTTGATCGAGAAACGCGCGGGCTTGCGGATCGAGCATAGTGTACCCCTTTGTACGACGACGGAGCTTAAGCGGTTTACGAGTGCGCCGGCCTCAGAATGCTGCGGCCACGAGTCGAGTTGCGGGCCCAGCGGAATGCCCTCGAAATATAAGTGAGCGAACTTGGAATTGCCATAGAGGCCATTCCCAGCTAACGCAACCGTTCCGGCGGGGCAAATTTCCATGAATCGCAAAAAATCGCGATTCGTCGCTCGCGAAGGTCCGGTTTGGCTCGTCTAGCGGCAAGGCGCGCGGTGCCATCCGGCGTCCGGAGGCGCCGGCTCCCGCGCGAACGTTGCGCGCTCGGGCGCATCGTCGATTTGGCGTTTTAGGCCGCTAACGGAACGCGAGCCGCCGGGCGCGCTCAGCGATGGCCCGCTCTTAAGCTGCCGCCGCGAACGGCCCCGTTCCTTGCCAAAGATCCCCCTCCGCGATCCGGCGCCGCAGAAGCCCGTCGTGGCCGGACTCGCCCGGATCCGAGTAAAGCGTCATGACGCGCGGTACGTCGGTCCAGCGATGGCCCCCGAGAGCCGACGTGATGCTATTAAAATCGGACCCCCCGTAAAAACCCGGGCCGAGATTGTAGCCGAACGAGATCAATGCCGATTTTTGATTTGCATTCATCGCCGACCAATAGGGAACGGTCGACGCCAACGTTTGCGCGCACGAAAGCATGTCGTGGGCGAGGTAGGTTTCGGCTTGCGCTTGCGTGACCGTGTCGCCGGCCGCGACCGTCTTGCCGTCGGGATATTTCGTCGTCCCATAGCCGATCGTCCACACGCCCGCGGTGTCCTGATATGCCTTTACCTGATACCCTTCGAAAGTCTTTACAATGTTGACGGCTTGCGGCGGAACATCGTCCGAGCCGGCTCCGTTCAAGCGTTGTTTGAGAAGGCCGACGGAGTCGGGCCCGATCAAGTCGGGTTCGCCGAGGGAGTTATCGGCCTTGAAGCGCCCCCAGACGCTCTTGGTTAGGGGTCCGAGAATTCCGTCGGAATCCAGACCGTATCCGAGCGACGAAAGCGCCGTCTGCAGTTCGCGAACCTGCGCGGCGTTCAGGTTCGCAAGGGGAGTCGCTGCGGAAATGGAGCTCAAGAGATCGAGATTCATCGCACGCTCCCCAAAGCGGTGCACCGCAGGACCGCTCGAATCGACCGTATGGAGGTGATCATGTTGACGGCACGCGTAGTTCTCGGTCTGCGGGCGGCCCTCCCGGCGCTGCTGGCATTCGCGTTCGGGAGCCCTCTGCCGGCGCACGCGGCCCCGACCGACGCATATTCACGATGCATGGAGCGGGCGAATTCGACCGTCGACATGCAAAGCTGCCAGCAGGCGGGGCTCGTCGACGCGAACCGGCGCTTAGCGGTCGCGCTCAAAAAGACGCTCGCCGCGCTTCCGCCCGATCAGCGTGAAAAGCTTTCCGAAGCGCAGCGTCGCTGGGCGGACTTTCGCCAGAGCGACTGCGAAGTTTTTTACGGCAGATCGGCCGGCTCGGTGGCTACCGTTCGAGGCGGCACCTGCATGATCGAACGCACCGAGTCACGGATCGGGGAGCTCGCCATTTTCGCGCATCACTAGAGGGACGCTAGGGCCACCATGCGGGCACGACGGCGCCTGACGGCACGACGGCCTTGCCCGTACCATCGCGATGCACCGGAACCTTCACGTCGGTATGGCTGAGATTGAACGAGACCTTCTGCCCGGGGAGCGCGTTGAGCAGCAGCTTGAGGATCGGCCCGACGGTCGGGACGAGTGCCAAGATGTCCGCGACCGGAATCGTAACGTTACCCACGGCGGCAAGCGTGAATTCCACGAAGTCCGCGTCGGCCCAGTTGGGGTCGGTCGAAGCATTCCCCGCCGCGGTGACTCCGCGCCAGAGGGAAACGCTGCCGTCGACTTTTCCACTGAAGGTGCTCACCGAAACCGGGATGGAAACCGGACCGTTCTTGACGGCGAAGTTGTTGTTCGCGACGTCGTTGTCGATCTGCGCGCCGAGTATGCGTAAGCTGCAAAGCATTCGATAGGCATTGGA
>Ga0116227_10006441_pt1 | contig 23796 bp, 19 predicted proteins | sample S1TSphgellanicum_FD_89693 | JGI IMG/M metagenome (GOLD analysis project Ga0116227, IMG submission 89693) | Host-associated microbial communities from peat moss isolated from Minnesota, USA - S1T2_Fb - Sphagnum magellanicum MG | ecosystem: Host-associated > Plants > Peat moss > Unclassified...
CGGCCCATGTCGCGCGGCAGGACAAGGCCGCCGGGGCGGTCTGGCGCGCATGGATCGACGATCAGGTGATGCAGGCCTTCAACGGGCGCGTGTTGAGCATCGATGCTCCGGTGGTGCGCCGCGCCGCTCAGCTGGGCTATGGCGACCAGCGCGACGGGCTGCTGGCCGCCACCGCGCTGGAGCATGGCTTCACGCTGGTGACCCTTCGCCCCCGCGCCTTTCGGCAGGGGCGGGTCCGGCTGTTCAATCCGCTGGGTTATGTTCCGGCAACCGGGGTGGACGATTGGCGGCAGGCGGCAAGGGCTGGCCCCGCATGGATCAAAAACCTGTTCGTGCGCAGCTAAGCAGAGTAGAGGACAGAGCGTGGAGGGAAAACGCAAGATCCTGATTGTGGGCGGCGGCACCGCGGGCTGGTTGACGGCCTGCTATCTGGCGAAATTTTTCGATCTGGCCCGCCACCCGGCCCTGTCGATCACGCTGGTCGAGGACCCCCGGATCGGTATCGCGGGCGTGGGCGAAGGCGCCTTCCCCACCCTGCGCAGCACGCTGGAATTTCTGGGCATCGACGAATTCGCCTTCATCCGCGAAACCGCCGCGACCTTCAAGCAGGGCATCCGCTTCGACGACTGGCTGCATACGCCAGTCGATGGCCGCCACAGCCATTTCATCCATCCTTTCGAAGCGCCGCTCTATGCCCATGACGCCAATCTAGTGTCGCACTGGCTGGCGCAGGACAAGGCATCGCGCCTGCCCTTTGCCGAGGCCGTGACGATCCAACAACGCGTTGGGCAACATCATTGCGGCCCGAAAACCGGCGCCGAACCGGGCTTTGCCGCGCCGCTGAACTATGCCTATCATTTCGATGCCGCCCGCCTTGCCACCGTGCTGGCGGATCGCGCCCGGGCGCTGGGCATCGTCCATCTTCAGGATCGCCTGCTGCATGCCGCGATGGACCAAAGCGGCATCATCGACCATCTGCAGTTCGAGCGCGGCGGCGCAATGCGGGCCGATCTTTACGTCGATTGCACGGGCTTGCAGGCGGAACTGATCGGCGGCGCGCTGGGGGAACCCTTCGTTTCGGTGCAGCACATTCTGTTCAACGACCGCGCGCTGGCCTGCCACGTTCCCGGACACACCGCCGACGCGCCCTTGCCCAGCTATACCGTGGCCGCCGCGCATGAGGCAGGGTGGATCTGGGACATCGGCCTGCGCGACAAGCGCGGCGTGGGCTGCGTCTATTCCAGCGCGCATATGAGCGAGGACCGCGCGAGGGCCGTGCTCGCGGACCATCCCGGGGTCGGGGCGGCGGCGCGGGATGCGCGGCTGATCAGCTTCAAGCCCGGCTATCGCGCGCGGCCATGGGTGGGGAATTGCGTGGCGGTGGGCATGTCGGGCGGCTTTGTCGAACCGCTTGAATCGACCGGCATCGTGGTGATCGAGGCCGCCGCCGCCATGATCGCGGAGATGTTCCCGTTCCACGGCCCGGTCGACGCCTCTGCCGAGCGATTCAACACGCTGATGACGGCGCGTTACGACAATCTCGTCAACTTCCTGAAGCTGCATTACTGCCTGAGCCGAAGGGATGAGCCTTATTGGCGCGAGAATGCCGATCCAACCTCGATTCCACCCGCCTTGCAGGCGATGCTTGATCGCTGGCGGCATCGCCCTCCGGGCCGTTTCGACTTCCTGATCGATGTCGAAACCTTTTCATTCTTCAACTATCAATACATTCTTTACGGGATGGACTATGGCACCGTGCCTGCCGGTGCGCCCATGGGCCCGTCCGATCCCGGTGCGATTTTTGCCCGCATCCGCAATTTCGGCGATCAGGCGATCCGCGAATTGCCCTCGCATCGCGATCTGATCGAGGCGATCAACATCAGGCGGTGATAGCCCGTCGAGGCACTCTCCTGTCGGAGAGTGCCCCTTGCGCGATACTTACTGATGGCAGCTTGCCTTGGGCAGCGGCGAGAACGGCGGCTTGTCCGTCATCTGCACCGGCAGGATACGCCCGTCCTTGGCGTAATGGATCGTATCGACCGCCACCTCGCGCGTGCCCTTATAGGGGCCCGGCCCCGGCCCGCGTTCCCAGCGGTGATAGGCGATGAACCATTGGTGCGTTGCCGGATTCTCGGCGAAAGCGTGATGGCCCGGCCCTTGATGGGTGGCATCGGCCTGCAGGATCGCGCCGCGATAGGTCCAGGGCCCGACCGGCGATGTCGAGGTTGCATAATGGACTGAATAGTCCGGCCCGTCGAAGTGGCCATGGCTGTAGGACAGATAGTAAACGCCGCCGCGCTCATGGACGAAGGCGCCTTCTGTGAAATTGGGGGGCGTCTCGACGGGGATCTCATGGTCGATCTCCGTCATGTTCGGCTTCATTTCGAAGATGCGCAGCTTCGCGCCCGCGCTGCCACCGGCGTAAAGATAGGCCTTGCCGCTTTTCGCATCAACGAAGACCATCGGATCGATCGCCTCGAAACCGTTGCCGCCGGTCAGCAGCGGCTTGCCGCTGTCGGTGAAAGGGCCGTCCGGTCGATCGCTGACCGCAACGCCCAATCGGCTCGGCGTCGGGTTCTGCGGGCCGACCGAATAATAGAGGTAGTAGCGACCGTTGGCCGCCGTCAGGCTGGGCGCCCAGAGGCCGTGGTTGGCGGCGCCATCCGCCTTGATCCAGTCGATCTTGTCCATCTCCAGCAGAGGCGCGGATTTGTCCCAATGCTGCAGATCGGTTGAAGACCATGCGTAGAAGCGCGAGGCGGCAAAACCATCCTTGGGATCGAGGGCATTGGTCGGATAGACCCACCAGCGGCCACACATTGCGACCATATCGGGATCGGCGCCGGTGAAGACCGGGTTGATCGGGGCGGTTGGCTTGGCCGAACTCGCGGTCGCCGCGATGCTCAGCAGCGCCGCGGCAAGAAGGGGAAAGCGCATCGCGTCAATGCCTTACAAAAAAATGGCCGGGAGCCAGAAGGCGCCCGGCCAGAGGGGGAGAGATAGGTTTTAGAGGCGGAACCGAGCGCCGATCGAATAGGTCGTATCGTCGAAGCGGATGTCGTGCGGATTGGTCACGTCACCATAGAAGCTGCGATAGGGCGTCCGCGTGACGTTGGTGCCGTCCAGCGTGATCGTCACGTTGCGCGTCACATCGTAACCGATGCTGAAGTCGAGGCGCCCAGCGGCACGCACGCCATTCAGGAAGGTGCCCTGATTGACAGGACGCAGATTGACCGAAGTCGTGTTGTCGCCGTCCATATACTGCGAGCGGTGGTTATAAACCAGGCGCGCCGACAGGCCGTACTTTTCGTAAATCAGGCCGGCGTTGTAATTGTACTTGGACACACCGAGCAACGGCTGGCCATACAGGCTGTCGCTGCGGGCGGTCACCTTGCTGTCGGCCAGCGTGAAGTTGCCATAGATGCCGAAACCGGACAGCGCGCCGGGAAGATAGTCGAAGAAGTACTGCGCGCTCGCCTCGATGCCCTTCAGCTTGGCCGAGCCAAGGTTGCGCGGCGTCTGGATCAGATAGTTGATCCCGGCGATCTGCGTGAGGACGCCGGTGGTGATGACGCGGCCATTGATGTCCTTCTGATAGACGCCAAGCGAAATCGCGTTCGATTTGCCGAAGTAATATTCGGCGATGGCATCGAACTCATTGGCCGTCTGCGGCTTGAGGTCCGGGTTGCCCTGCGACCCGCCGTTCTGGATGTTGGCGTTGGTCGACACCGCATAGCTCAGGCCCGGATTGAGCGAGCCGAAGTCAGGACGCGACAGCACCTTGGCGTAGCTGGCGCGCAGTTGCAGACCGCCGCCCAGCTTCAGGCGAGCGCTGAAATTGGGCAGGACATCGGTGTCGCTGGTGGTGCGGCTGACGGGGACCAGCGTGGTCGTGCCGTTCGGGTTGGTGACGGTGCCCGTACCCGCGATGGTGCGGTCCGTGCGGGAGATGCGCACACCGACAAGGCCGTCCAGCACAATCGGGCCACCAAGCTCGATGCCGTACTTGGCCTGAACATAGCCCGAATAGGTGCTTTCGCGCGCATGGAAGCTGCGCGCCGGATCATAGGGCCGGTCGCCGGTGGGCTGGTTGAAGATGGTCAGCAGACGATCCTCGACCCCGCGATCGAGCAGCACATCCGTGCCCGGCTGCAGCCAGGACTGGCCGCCATAGATGCGCGGCACGCCCGGCACCGGCTGCAGGAAGTTGGAAGGCAGGCCCTGCCCGTCGATCGGCGTGACATAACCGCCGTCGGGCGCGCCCGGATTGACGATGACATCCTGGAAATCGCCGACGCGGCCAGCGTAACGCGCGCCGACCTGAATTTCCTTCAGGACGCCGCCGACTTCATATTTGGTGTTGAGCGCGGTGGCGAACAGCGTGCCGGTCGACTTGGAGCGCTCGTCATACAGGCCGTTGGTGAAGGTCCAGCCGCCCTGCTGGCCGAGCGGATTGCCCGGCGCCGAGAAGTTCACGCCGCCGCCATCATTGGTGGTGACATCGAGCTGCGGGATGTTCTTGCCGATGTCGATGATAAAGGTCTTGTTGCGATAGGTCGACTTTTCATACGACACGTCGAGGTCGGCGTGGAAGCGGTCCTGGTCGAACTTCATGCCGCCGCCGAAGATCAGATCGTCGGTGCTCTGCTTATGCGCCTGATTGCTGGTGAAGCCACGGCCATTGAGCGCGGTATAGGAGGTCGCGTTGCACAGATGCTCGACCGCGCCGTTGGGGTTGTAATAGCCGTCCGTGCCGACCTGATAGTCGTTGCAGTGGCTGCTATCGAGTTTGAGGTTGGTGATGCTGCTGCCCGGCGCATAGGCATCGTTGATGATGAAAGCGGTGGAGGAGGTGTTGCGGTAACCCGCCCACAGACCATCGGCATAAACCTGCAGATGGTCGCTGGCCTGCCACTGGAACGAGCCGTTGATCTGCGGACGCGAATAGGTGCCGAACTGGTTCAGGCCACCCACGCCGGTCGGCATCAGCGCACCCTGCGATCCGGTGCCCGCATGATGATTGCCCGAGCGCATCAGATCGTCGAAGGCCACCGGGCGGTCAAACTTGGTGCGCGAATAGGAACCGCTCAGCAGGAAGCCCATCTCGCCGACATCGGTGTCAAAGCGGTCCGCGATAAGCGCGCTGAAGGAAGGATAAACCTGCCCCAGATTGCTGGAGCGCGACAGCTTGGCGCTGCCCGCCAGCGTGAACTTCTTGAAATCGAACGGGCGATGCAGATCCATGTTGATGACGCCGGCAACGCCGCCCTCGATCATGTTCGCGCTGTTGTTCTTGTAAACCTGTGCGCCGGCCAGTGCCTCGGCGGGCACGTCCTGGAACGAGAAGCCGCGGCCTGCGCCGGTGAAGACTTCGCGCCCGTTCAGCGTGGTCAGAATATCGCCAAGGCCGCGCACCAGCGGGTTCACGATCTCATTGTTGTCGCCCACCGAAACCTGCACGCCGGGCACGCGCTGCAGCGCTGCGGCGACGGTCGGATCGGGGAACTTGCCAATGTCCTGAGCGACGATGGCATCGACGATCTGGTCCGAATTGCGCTTGATGGTCTCGGCGGCCTTCATCGAGCCACGGATGCCGTTCACGATGATTTCCGGCGCGGGCGCGGCGGCTTCATCGGCGGGCGCACGCCCTGCGGCGGCGCTGGCCGAAGCGTCCTGCGCATGCGCATTTGCGGCAACGAGCCACATCGCGGCGCACGACACCGAGCACAGAAAATTCTTCTTACTTGCGATCTTCACGTCACCCTCCCTTGCCCCGGCCCTCAGCTCGGAGATTCGCCCGCAGCCGCTTTGGTAGCGGCTATGCAGCATGTCTGGGAGGGCATTTATCCGATAATTATGATCTCGCCAAGACTTTGTTGCCCGCTTATTTCACTTATTTCGGGGTTCAAACCGTTACCCCTGTGGAGGACCGGCCAGCAAAGGCCTCAACCGATGCCTATTTCCAGCCCCGCACGAAGGGGCTGGCATGTCAACTTTTCGTGATTCCGGAGTTCCATTGGCCCTTTATCCACAGCGATTCTCTCGGAATCAGTCAACACCAACCTCGATCATTCGTTATTTTATAGTTCCCTCATCGCCAGCGGCTTCATGTCAAGCGAAGCGGCCAATCCCGCCCAATGACGCGATTCACCCGGCGAGAAATTTATCATACATTTTCACGCCGCCGAGTGGCCGGAGCGCACAGGCGAAGCCACGCCGGGATGCTGTTCTCCAGCACCCCGGCGTGGGCTCAACACACAAGCGCTGGGATCAAACCAGTCTGGCGGGCTTCAGCAGGTCCGACAGGCCGACGCGATGCAGCATTTCCGCCCGCAGGCGATCCAGCACACTGAAGCCGACATTGGCGCCATCCTCGGTCGGATCATAGTGAACCCGGAAGGGGCGCGTACCGAAAGGCATGTCGACGACCTCGACGATTGCATCGGCCACGCCCACAACATCGGCATCCTCGGGAACGATGGCGGCAAAGGCCTCCTGCACCTGATCGCCAAAGCCCTTGTAGGGGCCGGCTTCATATTCGGCGAGCCGCGCCTCGTCAGCGGGGCGGCCGGAATGGGCAAAGTGGTTGGTCCCCTTGGTGAAGGCGCCCGGCACGATGATCGAGGTTTCGATGCCCCAGCGCGCCAGCTCACGGGCATATTGCACCGCCAGAGCGTCCATCGCCGCCTTCGCCGCGAAATAGGGCGAGAGGTAAGGCGGCGTGCCGCCCGCCGAGCTTGAGCTCGACACCCAGACCAGCAGCCCCTGTCGCGCCGCCCGCATATGCGGCAGCGCCGCGCGGTTGACCCGCTGGGTGCCCAGCACATTGACATCATACTGCTGGGCGAACTGTTCGGGCGTGAAGCTTTCTGCCGGGCCGAACATCATGTGACCGGCATTGTGGATCAGCACATCGATCCGCCCGCTTTCCGCGATGATACGGGCCACCGCCTCATTGGCCGAGGCATCCGACTGCACGTCCAGCTCGATGGGGCGGATGTCGCTGCCCGCGATGGCCGCCATCTCCCCGGCATTGCGGGCATTGCGCCCGGCGACGTCGCGCATCGAGGCATAGACCGTGTGTCCGTCCTTCGCGAGCGCCTCTGCCGTGATCCGGCCAAAGCCGCTGGAGGCGCCGGTGATGAGAATGATCTTCTTCATGACGATGTCCTTCGATAAAATGGGGAGTAACAGGGGAATTCAGATGATGCCGCCATTGGCGCGCAGCACCTGGCCGTTGATCCATGCGCCGTCGGGACCGGCCAGAAAGGCCACGGCAGCGGCGATATCCTCGGGCTGGCCCAGCCGCTCGAGCGGAGCCGCCTTGCTCAGCGTGTCGATCACCGCCTGCGGCTTGCCATTGAGGAACAGTGCCGTGGCGGTCGGTCCGGGGGCGACGGCATTGACCGTGATGTTGCGGCCGCGCAGCTCCTTGGTCAGGATGTGAGTCATCGCCTCCACGCCCGCCTTGGTGGCGGCATAGACGGCATAGGTGGCCGGGTTCAGGCCGACGACGCTCGACGACAGATTGACGATGCGGCCACCGTCACGCATCCGCTTTGCGGCCTCGCGCAGCGTGTTGAAGCTTCCCTTCAGATTGATGGCGATCTGGCTGTCGAACAGCGCATCGTCGCTCTCGGCCAGGCTGGCCAGCTTCATGATGCCGGCGTTGTTGACCAGCACATCCACCCCGCCAAAGGCCGCTTCGGCAGCATCGAACATGCGCGCCACCGCCGCCGGATCGCTGACATCGGCCTGAGCGGAGATGGCGTGACCACCCGCCGCCTCGATCTTGGCCACCAGCGCTTCGGCCTCGGCCGCGCCACCGGCGTAATTGACGACCACCGTGAAGCCGTCAGCGGCCAGCCGCTCCACGATTGCGGCGCCGATACCACGCGAACCGCCGGTAACGATCGCGACTTTGTTGGCCTGATTTTCCATTGTTCTGCTCCTTCTCGATGCCGCCCCTTGTGAGCGGATGGGCAGGAGATAATCGATGGACGTCTTCGGATAATCACCCTAGATATGGCAACACTGTTTGCAAATTCGGAACAATGGCATGGACAGGCTGGATGCGATGCGGGTCTTCACCCGCGTGCTCGACCGCCGCAGCTTCACGCAGGCCGCGCAGGACCTCGGCTTGCCGCGATCGACTGTGACGCAGGCGGTCAAGCAATTGGAGGAGCGTCTGGGCGTCCGCCTGCTCCAGCGCACCACCCGCACGGTGCGCCCGACGCTGGACGGCGAGGCCTATTATCGCCGCTGCCTCGCCATTCTCGACGACATCGAGGATGCCGAAGGCGCGTTTCAGGGCGCGATCCCGCGCGGCATGCTGCGGATCGAGGTTCAGGGCACGATCGCCCGGCACTTCCTGATGCCGGGTATTCCCGATTTCCTCGAACGCCACCCCGGCATCGAAATCTCGATGAGTGAAAGCGATCGCTGGGTCGATATTGTGCGCGAAGGCGTGGATTGCGTGCTGCGCTATGGCGCCCTGCCCGACAGCGATCTGATCGCCCGCACGGTCATGATGCTCGAGCGCGTGACGGTGGCCGCGCCCTCCTATCTGGAGCGGTATGGCTGCCCGCAAACGCTGGGCGATCTGGCGGAGCATCGGGCGGTCTGCCTGCGATCTCTGACCACCGGCGCGCTGACCCCACTGGAATTCCTGCAGGACGGGCAGATCCGGCATATCGACCTGCCGGTGCCCTTTTCAATCACCGGCACAGAGAGCTTCCGCGATGCGGCGCTTCTGGGGCTGGGCCTTGCCCAAATGCCCATGTTCCATGTCCGGCAGGATCTGGCCGAAGGGCGTCTGATGCGGGTTCTCGAGGAGATGCCGCTGCCCTCGCAGCCGATTTCCATCCTTTATCCCAGAAGCCGCCAGCTATCGCCCCGGGTCCGGCTCTTCATGGAATGGGCGACGCAAAGGTTCCGCAGAACCGCTCATGAGGCATGACAGCCTCCTCCACCGGCAGGGGCTTTTAGGCCACCCACGCAGGTCTACCCATTCGGGTAAGGCGCAAGACCCGCTCTGGGATTGAGAACCGCCCCATCGGCGCAGACAGTGCCATCGCCATGACCGCAGCTGTCGCGGCCCGAAGAAGGAGCGGTGGTCTGGCCCATTCCCTGTGCATTGCAGCCGCGCGGCATCGGCGTGCGGCAAGACGATCCCTGGATGGCTCACCCGACGCTCCTTCAAGCCCGAGGAGATATTTATGCTACGCATGCTCGCCACCAGCCTGATCGCCTTGTTGTCGACCACTTCGGTTGAGGCCCGGGTCGCGCCATTCCCAGCGGCCTGCAAGGTGCAGGATGTCGCAACCAACGCCACCACGCTGCATGTTCGTGTCTGCGGGAGCGGACCGGCGGTCGTGCTGCTGCATGGCTATGGCGAAACCGGCGATATGTGGGCGCCGCTGGCCGCCGATCTTGCGCGCGATCACACGGTCATCGTGCCGGATCTGCGTGGCATGGGCCTCTCGGCGCGCGCAACCAGCGGGTTTGACAAGAAGACGCAGGGCTATGACATTGCCGGTATGCTCGACGCGCTGAAGGTCGGCAAGGTTGACCTCGTCACTCATGATATCGGCAATATGGTCGGTTTCGCCTTCACGGCCGAACATCGCGACCGGGTGAAGGCCTTCGTGCTGATGGATGCGCCGCTGCCCGGCGTCGGCCCTTGGGATGAGGTCCTGAAAAGCCCGCTGCTCTGGCACTTCCGCTTCGGTGGCCCCGATATGGAACGCCTCGTCGCCGGTCGCGAGCGGATCTATCTCGACCGTTTCTGGAACGAATTTTCCGCCGATCCCAAGAAGTTCGACGAAGAGTCCCGCCAGCATTACGCCGCGATTTACGCAAGGCCCGGCGCGATGCATGCCGGTTTCGAGCAGTTCAAGGCCTTCGATCAGGATGTGAAGGACGACCAGACCTTTCTGGCCGCCGGAAAGCTGACCATGCCGGTTCTGGCCATCGGCGGCGATCACTCCTTCGGCCCGATGATGGCGGTGGTGATGCGTGCCGCGGCCACCAATGTGCAGGAGGCCGTTGTGCGCGATTCCGGCCATTGGCTGATGGAAGAGCAGCCCGCGCAAACCGTCTCGGTGGTCCGCACGTTTCTGGACGCGCACAAGTGAGCCGGCTGCTGCTCCCCGCGCTCCTGCTCGCCGCAACGGCGGCGAGCGGAGCCCAAGCCGCGCACAAGGGCGAAATCCGCCTGACGCAGGCCGAGATCGCGGCGCAACATCGCGCCTCCGGCGGACCGGGCACCTCGGGCGTCGCGGGCATCCAGACCATCGTGCTGGCCGGTGATCTCACGGCGGCAGGGCCTTACACCATCGAGCTGCGGGTGCCCGCCAACACCAGGATCGCGGCCCACACGCACCGGGATGACCGCAGCGCTGTGGTCGTCTCCGGCATCTGGCATTTCGGCTATGGCGGGGTGGCAAATGCTGCGGCGACCAAGGCGCTGGGGCCCGGCAGCTTCTACAGCGAACCGGGTGGCGACGCCCATTTCGCGATGACGGGCGCCACTCCGGTGACGGTCATCATCAGCGGCTTCGGCCCCACCGATACCAAATTCACCGCCGCAGCGCCTGCAGCCCGAACGGAGAAAAAACCATGACCTCCCCCGCCATCATCCGCGATCCGGTCGCCGACCACATGTTGACGCCGGAAAATGCGGCGCTCGTCATCATCGATTTCCAGCCGGTGCAGGTCGGATCGATCGTCACCATGAACAAGCGTCTGCTGGTGAAGAATGTCACCGCCCTCGCCCGCACCGGCAAGCTCTACGGGCTGCCCATTGTCCTCTCGACCGTCAATGTGGCGACCGGGCGGAACATGCCGACGATCCATCAGATCACCGATGTGCTGCCCGATGTGGCGCCCATCGATCGCACCTCGATCAACGCCTGGGAGGATGAGGATTTCGTGGCCGCCGTCAAAGCCACCGGCCGTTCCAAGCTGATCATGGTGGCATTGTGGACCGAGGTGTGCCTCGTCTTCCCGGCGCTCGACGCGCTGCGCGCGGGCTATGAGGTCTATGCGGTCGTCGATGCCGTGGCGGGCACCTCCGAAGCCGCGCATCAGGCCGGGATCGACCGCCTGGTTCAGGCTGGCGCCATTCCCGTAAGCTGGATACAAGTTGCCTGCGAGCTCCAGCGCGACTGGGCGCGCGACGCGACCACCACGGGCTTCGCCGAAATCGTTTTCGCCGAAGTGGGCCATTGACCGCGCAAGCGGACCTTTCTCAACCCTCATTCCGATGGAAATCCCTATGACCGAAGAAAAACGCAATGTTCTCGTCATCGGTGGAAGCCGGGGTATCGGCGCCGCCATCGTCCAGCGTTTCGCCAAGGATGGCGATTCTGTGACCTTCACCTATGCCGGGTCGGCTGACGCGGCAGCGGCACTCCAGCAGAGCACGGGCGCGGTTGCCGTCCGTTCGGATGCCGCCGACCGCGAGGCGGTGATTGCCGTGGTCAAAGATCAGGGCAAACTCGATGTTCTCGTGGTCAATGCTGGGGCGCTGGTGCTGGGCAATCCGCTCGACCTCGATGCCGATGCGGTGGACCGGATGATCGATCTCAATGTCCGCGCGCCCTATCATGCCTCGGTCGAAGCCGCCCGAAACATGGAAGATGGCGGACGCATCATCATCATCGGCTCGGTCAATGGCGACCGGATGCCCTTTGAGGGCGGGGCTGCCTATGCGCTGACCAAATCGGCGATGCAGGGCATGGCACGCGGTCTGGCGCGCGATTTCGGAGCGCGGGGCATCACCGTCAATGTCGTCCAGCCCGGGCCGACCGACACCGACATGAACCCCGCCAACGGCCCGATGAGCGCCGTCATGCACAGCTTTATGGCGATCAAGCGCCATGTGCACCCGACCGAAGTGGCAGGCATGGTCGCCTGGCTCGCGGGGCCTGACGCGGGCGCGGTAACGGGCGCCATGCACACCATCGATGGCGGTTTTGGCGCCTGAACCATCCGATCAAAGGACACAGCACATGAACATCGATCTCAGCGGCAAGACCGCGCTTGTCACCGGTTCGACCGAAGGCATCGGTTTCGCCATCGCGGAGGGTCTGGCCAAAGCCGGTGCCACCGTTATCATCAATGGCCGCACGGGCGCGAAAGTGGACGCCGCGGTGGCGCGCATCGGCGGCAACGCGCGCGGTGTGGCCGCAGACCTCGCCACCAGCGCCGGGCATGACCAGTTGGTGAAGGCCGAGCCAACGGCGGATATCGTGGTGAGCAATCTCGGCATCTTCCAGCCGGTGGATTTCTTCGACACCGATGATGCGATCTGGGACCGGCACTGGCAGGTCAATGTGATGGCAGGCGTGCGCCTCGCCCGGGCCTATCTGCCCAAGATGCAGGCGAAGGGCTGGGGTCGCTTCATGCTGCTCGGCTCGGAATCGGCCTTCAACATTCCGGCGGACATGATCCACTATGGCGTCAGCAAGACCGCCGATGTCGCTCTGGCACGCGGGCTCGCCAAGCGGATGGCTGGAACCGGGGTGACGGTGAACTCCGTGCTGCCGGGCCCCACGCTGTCCGAAGGCGTGGCCGCCATGCTGGAGGATGAGCGCGCCGCATCGGGCAAGCCGATCGAGGAGGTCGCGGCGGACTTCGTCAAAGCCTCGCGCTCGACCTCGATCATCCAGCGCGCGGCGACGGTCGAAGAGGTCGCCAATATGTTTATCTATCTCGCCTCACCGCTGGCTTCGGCCACCACCGGCGCGGCGCTGCGCGTCGATGGCGGGGTGATCGACACGCTGATGTGACGATTGGAGATTGTCGGGGCCGCAAGCTTCGGCAATACAGATACCGGGGACAGGAGGATGCCACCTCCGAGGGGGAAAAGGCCAGTCGCATGATCCGGTCTTGCTTGACCAGAATAGGCCTGCTCACGCTTTCCTTGCTTGTGAGCACGGCCTGTCTGGCGCAATCCTCCTCCCCCGGTTTCGCAGCCTACAAGCATGTCCGCGCCGCCGCCGACGATGGCGCACCCGACGGCCTGCTGCGGATCGCGCAGACCGCTGATGGCTACATCTGGCTGGCGGGTGACGCGCTCTATCGCTTCGATGGCGCGACCTTCGAGCGGATCGACTGGCCCGAAGGGTCAGGCAAGCGGCACGCATCGCCCTCCGCGCTGATGGTGAGCGACCGGGGCGAGCTGTGGGTGGGGCTGCGCGACACGGGCGGCGTTGCCGTCTATCGGCAGGGCGCCCTGCGGGACATGCATATGCCAGACCCGCCGCGCGGGCTGGCCGCCTTTGAACAGATGCCCGACGGCACGGTCTGGGCCTCCTCCATGAGCCTCGACAAGCGGTTGCAGCGGCTGCGCGCCAACCGGTGGGAGCGCGTGGACGAGACGCTGGGGCTGCCGCGCGGCTACATCATGGACATGATCGCCACGCGCGATGGCGGGCTGTGGGTCGGGCTGAGCGCCGAGAATGGGGACAGCGGCGCGCTGGCCTTTCTTGCCCCGCATGCCACGCGGTTTCAAACGGTGCCTGTGCAGCTCTCGGGGCGGCCCAAGCTCGCGCTCGATTCCCATGGGACGCTCTGGGCGTCGGATGCGAAGGGCACGCGCATGCTGTTCGACGCGCATAGAACGCCCATCCAGTCCGGCATCACCTTCCCCCCGGTGCCCGGCGTCACCCGGGCCACCATGGCCTTCGATCGCGGCGGGGGGCTGTGGGGTGCGACAGGCTCTGTGGGGATCTTCCACATCGCCAATCCCTATGCGCCCTCTGCCACGCCCGAAGCGCGGCTGCGGCGGTTCGGCGCGGCCAACGGCCTCACCTCGGACACGACCTATGCGCCCTTTGTCGACCGCGAGGGCAGCGTCTGGATCACGACCGAAAGCGGCATCGATCAATTTCGCCGCGCCGCCGCGCAGCAGGACCCCGCCATCTCGCCCGACCCCGAGCACGGGCTCTCGATGGCGAAGGCTCAGGACGGCAGCCTTTATGTCGCATCACGCCGGACCCTGTTTCGCATCCCCCCCAAGGGTGTCGCCGCGCCGATCCTGAAGCTGCACACCGACGAGATCTCGATGTGCCCTGCCCGTGGCGGAGGCGTGTGGGTCATCGAACCGGGCCAGTTGATCCTGATGCAGGGGACGCGCGCACAAAGGCTGCCCGCCTATCCGGGGGGTGAGGCCAAGATCGCCTGCGCGCAGGATGCCTCTGGCCGTCTGTGGCTGGCCCTTTCCAGCGGCGCGCTGCTGTGGCGGGACGAGTCAGGCTGGCATCGGGCCGGCGGCGCGCTCGCCAATCTCAAGATCTGGGATATGACCACGACGAATGCGGGCGATCTCGTGCTTATCCTGCCGCCCGATATCGCCATTCTGCACGGGTCACAGCTTGAAAAGATCAGCCTGAAGCAAGCGGCGATCGGTACGCCCTGGGCCGTCCTGCCGGGGTATGGCGACGATCTTTTCATCAGCGGCAGCAGCGGCCTGGCCCGCAAACGCGGCAACCAGCTGCGCCATCTCGATGAGCGGCGCTTCCCCTGGATCACCTGGGTCAGGACGCTCCAGCATACCACGGACGGCAAGACCTGGCTGTTCAGCCGAGCCGGCGTGTATGAAGTCGCCACCGCCGATCTGGACCGCGCCTTCGACGATCCGCACGCGCCGCTGCCCTTCACCAAATTCGACGCTCTGGACGGGGTGGCCAGCACGGTTCAGCAAGGCGGCTTCATGGGGCAACAATCCGCCGTGGGAGCAGATGGCAGGCTCTGGTTCCTCAACCGACAGGGCGCGGCGTTCTTCGATCCGGCCAAACTCCAGCCCAACGGCGTGCCGCCGCCGGTGACGATCCGCTCGCTTGAAAGCAATGGGGGGACGTGGCGCGATCCGGTTTATGTCATGCTCTCGGCAGGCACGCGCACCGTCAACATCGCCTATTCGGGGCTGAGTTTCACGGTGCCTCAGCGGGTGCAGTTCCGTTACCGGTTGCAAGGCGTGGATGACAGCTGGGTCGATGCGGGAGCGCGGCGCACGGCATCCTACACCAACCTGGGGCCGGGCCGATACCGCTTTCAGGTTATTGCGCGCAACAGCGACGGTGTCTGGAACAGGCAGGGCGCCACGCTGACTTTCGAGATCGAGCCCACCTTCGTGCAAAGCTGGCCCTTCAAGCTGATCTGCGCGGCGGCACTGCTGGCGCTGATGTGGCTGGCCTATTCGCTGCGCCTGCGCACCGTGGCCGAGCGCATCCGCATGCGGATGGCCGAAAGGGCCGAGGAGCGCGAGCGGATCGCGCGCGAGCTGCACGACACGCTGCTGCAGTCGGTCCAGTCGCTGACCCTCCGCTTTCAGCTTGCGGCCGACGATCTGCCGGAAGAGGCGCCCGCGCGTGCCTCGCTCATCACCGCGATCGACATCGCCGACAATGTGATCGCGGAAGGTCGCGACCGGGTGCGCGAATTGCGCAAGCAGCAGGATGGCGACCTGCAGCAGATCATTTGCGACCTTATCGCGCGGCTGGAGTTCGGCCCGACTGTCGCCGTGGCGATCTCTTCGCCGGGAGAGGCCCGGTCGATCGACCCGGCGGCGCTTGACGAGATCACAAGGATCGCCGGTGAAGCCCTGTTCAACATTCATCGCCATGCCGGGGCCACGCAGGTCACGGTCGATCTTGACCACGGCACCAACCTGCAAATCCGCTTTGCCGACAATGGGCGGGGCATCAATGCCGACATTGCGCGGGCGGGCAGCAAGGCGGGCCATTACGGCCTGCTCGGCATGAGTGAACGCGCGCGGCGCCTGCGCGGCCGCCTCACCATCCGGCGCCAGCCCGATGGAGGGACCGAAGTGTTGCTGACGGTCCCCGGGGCGATCGCCTACCAGCCGCGCAAACCACGAGCATGGAGTTCATGATGCCGCCGCCCATCCGCATCCTTATCGTCGACGACCATCCGATGGTCCGCGACGGGATCGCCGCCCTGCTTGGCCGCCAGCCCGACATGGAAGCGATTGGCGAAGCCGCTAACGGCGCCGAGGCCATCGAGAAATTTCGGGAATTGTCCCCCGACCTGGTGCTGATGGATGTGCAGATGCCCGGCATGGGCGGGGTCGAGGCCATTGCGGAGATCCGTCGCCTCTCACCCGATGCGCGCATTCTGGTGCTGACCACCTATCCCGGCGATGCCAATGCCGCGCGCGCCATACGGGCCGGTGCGGCGGGCTATCTTCTCAAGAACGCCATTCGGGGCGAACTGACCGAGGCCATCCGTTCGGTCCATGCCGGTCGCCGCGCGCTATCGGCGGACATCGCCCATGAAATCGCCACCCATGCCCTGAATGTGGCGCTCACCGACCGCGAGATCGAGATTCTCCGCCTGGTGGCCGAAGGCCATGCCAACAAGGAGATTGCCTGGCGGTTGCACCTGTCGAACGACACGATCAAATCGCAACTCAAATTCATCTTCGAAAAGCTGGGCGTTCACGATCGCACGCATGCGGTGACCGTGGCGGCGCGGCGCGGCTACATCAATCCCTTCGTTTAAGAAAATGCCCGCCAAGACATCCGCCGATGAGACAAGCCTCGCCTTGCAGGGCAAGGCCCGGCTCTATACGGTCCGGCCATAACGATCAGTGCGAGTATGACGGTGATGGCGACCACAACCCGGCCTCTTGAGTTCACCATCGGCGATATCGCCATTGGCGGGCGCAACCCTTTCGTTCTGGTGGCCGGACCGTGCCAGATCGAGGGGCTCGACCATGCGTTGATGATGGCCGAGAAGATCGCGAAAGCCTGCGAAGCGACCGGCACGCGCTTCATCTACAAGTCCAGCTATGACAAGGCCAACCGCTCCTCGCTTTCGACGGCGCGCGGTGTGGGGCGTGAGGAAGGGCTGGCCATCCTCGACACGGTGCGCAGCCGCTTCGGCTGCCCGGTGCTGACCGACGTCCATGAAAGCGCCGATTGCGAGGCGGCGGGGCAGGCTGTCGATGTCATCCAGATCCCGGCCTTTCTGTGCCGCCAGACCGATCTGCTGCTGGCGGCGGGGCGCACGGGCCGCGCGATCAATGTGAAGAAGGGCCAGTTTCTGGCGCCCTGGGACATGGGCAATGTCGCCGACAAGATCGCCAGCACCGGCAATCAGCGGATCATCCTGTGCGATCGCGGCACCAGCTTTGGCTACAACACGCTGGTGTCGGATCTGCGCGGCCTGCCGATCATGGCGGCGACGGGCTATCCGGTGATGTTCGATGCCACCCACAGCGTCCAGCAACCCGGCGGACAAGGCACCACCTCGGGCGGGCAGCGCGAATTCGCGCCGGTGCTGGCGCGGGCGGCCTGTGCGGTCGGCGTGTCAGCGGTGTTCATCGAGACCCATCAGGACCCCGATCATGCCCCCTCCGACGGGCCGAACATGATCCCCATCGAGGATATGCCCGCCCTGATCGGCGTGCTGCGCGATTTCGACGCTCTGGCGAAGAAGCTGCCCTAGAAGGCACCGCATTCGGCGAGAATCTCGTGAACATCTCGGCCCCGCGCGGCCAGGATGCGGATGCGTGCCTCATTGGTCAGCACATCCCAGGCGGCGGCTTCCACCCGCGCCCAATCGGCCTGAGGCACCACCACCACGCCATTCTCGTCGCCGAAGATCATGTCGTCATGGCAGACGGGGATCTCGCCCATGCGGATCGGCTGGTTCATCGAGGCCAGCGTGCCCTCGAACTTGATGTCGTCGCAATAGCTGCGCCGCGCATAGACCGGCAGGCCCAGCAGCGACACATCGCGGCTGTCGCGCGTCGCCCCGTCGATCACCGCGCCCACCGCACCCGAGCGCAGCGCCAGCGTGGCGTTGAGATCGCCGAAATAGGCGAATTCGGGCGCTTCATTGCCCACCGCGATCACGCAGCCGGGGCGCACGAAGCGATAGGAGTCCAGCGCATCGTAGATGCCCCGCCACCGCTCGGTGTGGCGTTCCTCAGGCGGGATCGCGACCAGTTGGAGGGTTCGCGCCCGGCCCAGCATCTTGCCCGGGCTGGTGGCGCCGATGGCCGAAGGCAGCACCGCACGAATGCCCATATCCTTGGTGATATCGGCCAGCACCGGCGATGACAGATAGGGTTGCAACACGCGCAACCGCGTCACCTCGGCAGAACGCTGCCCCGCGCACAGCGTCTCGGCCAGGCTGAGATCGGCGGGATTGTTGATATCGACCTGCTCGGTCGGGGTCAGTTCGAACAGGATCGGATTGCTGCCGAAGCGGCGCGTCGGCGGTTCCTCACCCGGCGCGCGGCGCACGATATAGAGGCTCATCGCCTCGATCACGCTGGGCGGCAGGTCGACGCTGTTGGGGATGCGGCCCCGGCCATAGCGCGGCTCCTGCCCGTCCCAGCAATATTGCTTGGTGCTGCTGACGGCGACGAGACTGTCGGCCTCGGGCCGGGCGATCAGCGTTTCGAGCGCGCGCGTGACCGTATCGGCATCGACGAAAGGCGCGGTGCACAGTACCTGCACATAGAGATCCGCCGGTTCCGCCGCGCCGCATTCCCAAGCGAACAACTCGTGCCCATCGCAGGCATTACTGGCAAGAGCGGCAGGGCGGTGTAGGCGCTTGACCGGAAGGTCCCCGGCCAATGCCGCGATCTCGTCGCTTTCCGTGTCGAGATAGACCGCATCGAGCAACGGACAGGCCAGCAACTGCCGTAATTTCCGACGGAACAGATGGTCGCCATCCAGAATGGCGCGGTTCTTGTCGGCGATGCGGTCGCTGCTGGCTTTAGCAGGCACGAAAGCGACGATACGGGGGCGGGAAGAGTGAGTCATGAGTTACACCAGATCGAGACTGTGAAGAATGCCCTGCAGGCGGCCCTGCTCATCGACCACCGGCAGCACGAGCAGACCGGCGCCATGGCCGTGCATCATGTCCACCGCATCGCCGATGCTGGCGCTGTCAGGAAGAACCAGCGGATTGCCGCGCATCGTCTGCGCGGCGGTGATGGTGTAGAGATCGTGCCGCGCCTGAACCGCGCGGCGAATATCGCCATCGACGATCAGGCCGAGCAGCAGCCCTTCCCGATCTACCACGCAGGCGGCCCCGATCAGCCCGGAGGACATCACACTGGCCGTCTCGGCCAAAGGCGTGTCCGGCAGCACCTTGGGCATGGCCAAACCACAGCGCATCAGCGATGTCACCGGCAAGGCGCGCCGCCCCAACTGCCCGGCAGGATGGGAGCGCATGAAATCCGTATGCGAGAAACCGCGCAGCCTGCTGGCCGCCACCGCAATGGCATCGCCCATGGCCATCTGCAGCGTGGTGCTGGCCGTGGGGGCAAGCCCCAGATGATCGGCCTCGCAGGGAACCGGCAGTTCCAGCAGCACATCTACAGCCCTTCCCAGCGGCGATTCAGCACAGCCGACAAGACCGATCAGGCGGCAATTGAGTGCGCGCAGATTGGGCAGGATGCGCAGGATTTCCGAGGTCGTGCCGCTGTTCGAAAACAGGATGACCGTGCTGCCCGGCATCACCGCGCCCAGATCGCCATGTGCGGCATCGGCGGCGCAGAGGCGGAAGGCGGGCGTGCCCAGACTGGCCATCGTCGCCGCAACCTTGGCCGCCACCAGCCCCGATTTGCCCGCGCCGCAGCAGACCACCGGATTGCGGGCTGCAGCGACATCGACGATGGCCTGCCCCAGCAAGGGCGGCGGGGCGGCGCTCAGGGCGATCAGCGCGGCGGCTTCGCCATGCAGCACCTCAAGCGCCCAGGCGGCGGGATCGTCTTGCGCAGCAGGCAGCGCGAAGCCGGATGCGAAAGCGTTCATGCCGGAACCATCGCCTGCCGCTCCAGCGCGGCGAGATTGCGTTGAAAATCCTCATCCTCGGGCCGGTCGTCAAAGCGGCGCAACAGCGCTGGCAAGGTGACGAAGCGCGGATCGAGCAGCCGGGCGCCCAGATGCCAGCCGAACCAGAGCTTGACCGACGCCGGATCGGCCACAGGCAGATCCTGCCATGGCCCCGCGTGCTGCAGCTCCGCCAGATCGGGCACCGCATGAAGCCATGGTGCCAGCGGCTGGCGCCCCATATGGACGATGGGGGTGCCGTTGAACGCGGCCAGCGACCACGCCTTGCTCAGATCGGTGACCACGGCATCGGCGCAGGCCGTCAGCAAGGGCGTCGCATCATCCTGATCGGACAGCACAATGCGCTCGGGCAGTTCGGCCAGCGCCGCTTTCAGCGCGCTGCGGTCGACATGCAGCCGATTGAGCGGATGATCAGTGACCGCGAGGAGGACATCGGGATCGGTGTGGTCGAGCAGAGCCTGAATCTGCGCCATGCCATCCGGAAAAGCCGCGTGGCACAGATAGAAATTTTCGTCATGCTCATAATGCAGAGGCACGGCGAGCACCGGCCGGTCATCCGGCAGCAAGAGGCGCGCCCGCGCGTCGTCGACCGACCGCTGGGGAACAGGGAGCGTATCGGCAAACGCGATACACTGCGCGGCCATGGCATGCGCCTGCCCGGGCAGCAGGCCGATCCGGAAGGGCTCCTCATCCAGCACGATCCAGCGTTGATCCGTCCGGTAGGGAGGCGCGCCGCCCTCGGTGATGAAGCGGACACGTCCGGGGAAGCTGCGCGGCGTGGCGACATCAGCGCTGCGCGCCAGGGTGAGGTCAGGATTGATCGCGGCAATGCGATCGAGAAGTCCGGGCACAGCGCTGGCGTCGAGGCGGAAATCCTGCGCGGCGTTTTCGCCCCAGGCTTGATCCACCCAATGGACCTGAAGTTTCGCCATCCCCGCGAGCAGGATCAGATCATGGTCATGCAAACCGGTGTTGCGCCATGGCTGCGCGACCATCAGGTGAAGCTCGGAGACCTCCGCATCACCGGCAAGGTTGCGCAGCATGGGGGTGATGATCTTGTCGAACCACCAAAGCGTAATCACCGGCAGGTAAAAGAGAATCTTCATTCCAGCGCGCCTTCATGCGGAATATCATAGAGTTAGGTGAATGCTGTTATCCTGAAAAATAACCGGTCATGGTTGACAGATCCCGATACATTAATAGGTGCATACCCTTATCGCTTGGGTGATGCCGTATCGGGCAGTCGTCGGTGTGAACCTGTCATGGCATGATATGGCCCTCCGCAAGATCGAAACAGGAATTACGGCATCCCCGGCAGCGCATTTACCGCAGCGCGGTTTGATGCGATGGCACGATCCTGTCTCGGGCGCCCCTGCTTGCCTGCATGGAAAGTGTTCATGTCTCCTTCTTCCTCATTCGAGATGATCCTGGCCCTGTTTTCTGCGGTCTGCGTGCTGCACTGGATCGCCGACCGATTGACATGCCCGCCCTCGGCAACCCTGTTGGCCGGGGGCGCCGCCATGGCGTTTCTGCCCGGCATGCCCGAGGTCAAGCTCGACCCGGAACTGGTCATGACGCTGTTTCTGCCGCCCTTGCTGTGCGACGGCGCCTGGTTCACGGAAATTGCCCGCCTGCGCCGCCACCTCATCGGCATTGTGTCGCTTGCCGTCGGGGCCGTGCTGTTCTCGACCCTGGTCGTGGCTCTGGTGGCCCATGCGCTGGTTCCCGCCCTGCCCTGGGCCGCCTGCGCGGCACTCGGCGCGGTGGTCTCTCCGCCTGACGCCATCTCGGCGCGCGCGATCCTCGCGCGGGTCCGGCTGCCGCGACGGCTCAATGCGCTGCTTGAAGGTGAGAGCCTTCTCAACGATGCAACCGGCCTTGTGGTGTTCCGCTTCGCGGTCGCCTTCGCGGGCGGGGGCGTGGTGACGCCCGCCTCGGCGCTGGGGCATTTCTTCACGCTGGTGGCAGGAGGCATCGCCTGCGGCCTGATCGTCGGGGCGGCATGGGCCTGGCTGGTCCGCCGACTGCACGACGGGCTGCTGGTGGTGATCGCCTCCACGCTGGTCTGCTGGATCGCCTATGTCGCAGCGGAAGCGGTGGAGGTCTCCGGCGTCATCGCCGTGGTGACCACCGGGCTGGTGCTGGGCTGGCGGCAACACGTCCTGCTCTCGGCAGGGACGCGGGTGCGGACGACGTCACTTTGGCAGGTTCTGGTGTTTTTGATGGAGGCCTCGGTCTTCGTCCTGATCGGCTTTTCACTGCGCGATGTGCTGGCCCGCACGGGCGGTCTGATGGCGACAGCGAACGACATGCTGGTGCCGATCGCGGCGGTGATCTTCGCCTTGATCGTGGCGCGCTTCGTCTGGATCTATGCCTGCGATCTGGTGGTGAGGCTGGCGCAACGAACCGGAGCGTCACGGGAAGAGCCGCTGGGAGGCCGATGTGCCGCAGTGCTGGGCTGGGCGGGCATGCGGGGCGTGGTGACGCTGGCCGCGGCCTTGACGCTGCCCTCCGGATTTCCCGGGCGCGACTTCATCGTGCTCACGGCTTTCGCCACGATTCTGGTGACGATCCTTGTGCCGGGATCGACTCTTGGCCTGCTGATCCGCCGGCTGGGCGTGCAGCGCACCGTTGATGACGAGCCGCCGATGGACCTGATCGCCGCCGAGCGGGCGATGATGCAGGTGCAGCTCGCCACCGTCGAACGTCTGGCGCATAATGAAAAAGGGGAGCTGATCCACCCTCAGCTGCTGCGCCGCTATACGGCCCGTGTGAATGCTGGGGACGCTTTCACCGGCACGCCCGAGGAACTCGCCCAGGCGATTGCCGCGCATTTTGACGTCATCATTGCTGCCGTGAGGGCCGGGCGAGGCGAGCTGGTCCGGCTGCACCGCACCAGGCAGATCGACGATGAAACGCTGCGAGAGCTGGAGCACGACCTCGATCTTGAGGAAATGGGTGCCCACGCCGCCAAGGCCTGACATGAAAAACGCAGACAAAGATAGTCCTCGTTAAATCCTTGACCAATTAACGCCGACTCGGTACATCCGAGTTTATGGCTCACCTGACCACCTCCGTCGAATATGCGCTCCACAGCCTGCTCTGGCTGGTTGACAGCGATACGCCGCTCAGCACGCGGGAGATCGCCGAGATTCAAGGCATCTCGCCCAGCTTCCTCGCCAAGATTTTTCCTCGGCTGGAAAAGGCGGGGCTCGTCTCGGCCAGCGAAGGCGTGCGCGGTGGCTATCGCCTTGCACATCCGGCGGCAGAGATCTCTTTTCTCGATGTTGTCGATGCGGTCGAAGGCGACAAGCCGCTCTTCGATTGCCAGGAGGTGCGCGGGCGCTGCGCCCTGTTCGGCGGCACGCCCCCGCCCTGGGCGACCAGCGGCACCTGCGCGATCCACGCCGTCATGATCCAGGCCGAAAAGGCCATGCGCGACGTGCTGGCCACGCAGACGTTGGCCGCCGTGTCCGAACGTTTCGGGCGCAAGGCCCCGGACAGCTACATGGCCGATCTGCGCGACTGGTTCGGCGATCGCCATGACCGCCGCACCGCGCGCACCGGTCGCCCCCGCCGCGAAGGCCCCAGCTGACACCTTAAGCCACGACGGCGCCACGATCCGCCGCGCCTATCCCTGACCATTCATTTGTCTTTCCCGCTGCCCACCGGGCGCGGTCGGGAAAGCCGCCTTGCGCCCGGCATGCTGTGCCGCCGCGCTTGACGGCGCGATGACCTGTGCCCGGCAAACATCAAGGAACAGACCCATGACCAAACAGACCATCCTTGTCGCCGGTTCCGGTTTTGCCGGTGTCTGGGCGGTGCTCGCGGCAGCGCGCGCCATCGCTCTGGCGGGCCGCGAAAACCATATCGACATCATCATGGTGGCGCCGCAGCCCCGGCTGGCCATCCGCCCGCGCTTTTACGAAGCGGTGCTGGACAATATGGAGCCAGA
>Ga0116227_10006442_pt1 | contig 23795 bp, 20 predicted proteins | sample S1TSphgellanicum_FD_89693 | JGI IMG/M metagenome (GOLD analysis project Ga0116227, IMG submission 89693) | Host-associated microbial communities from peat moss isolated from Minnesota, USA - S1T2_Fb - Sphagnum magellanicum MG | ecosystem: Host-associated > Plants > Peat moss > Unclassified...
AAATAGCCGACTACAGCCTCCGATATGTAAAATCTTCAAGGAATGTAGGTAGTCTTTTTTAAAGACAGTCGGGCAGGGCGCGTACCTGACTATAAACCGCCGTGGTGGGAAACTTTGGGAGTACCACGAAGGAAGTTCTGGAAAGATAATTTCTGCCAGAAGCCTACATCTACTCGCAAGAGAGATGTAGGAGCGTCACCTTCCTCTAGCATACCTAGGGAGATGTCCACCCCCACAACCCGACCACCATTACCCACCAACTGTGCCACTTCCAATGCCACCAACCCAGTCCCAGTGGCAATATCCAACACCTGCTGTCCAGGAATAATTTGGGCATATTCAACTAGACGCTGGGCAATGTGTGGATGCCAATCACCTTGATCATAGCTGGGGCTGCGACGGTCGAACAAGGTTGCTATTTCTTGCTTATATTGATCTAGATTGAGGGGACGATTCATGTCTAGTGGATTTAATATTAACGGTTCTTCCGGTAATTTTATCGTGGAGCCACTTAGCATTATTATCAAATAATGCATTGAAAACGATGAAACCCTTTCTCTGTAAGGGTTTAAAGCTATCAGGCAACAAGCCTTTGGTCTTGGGTTCCATAAAAGAGACGGAAGAGCCAAAATCTGGGATTCAAACCGGGAATGTCTAAGTTTTATGAGGGCATTTTGTGCAATAAAGGTGATGGAATAGGTCCGTTTAATCTGGCGATCTATTGGAAACGAAAATATAACAATAAAGGAGCAAAAGAACCTTGGTATATCTTGACCCTGCCAATTTTAGATTTTAGATTTTGGATTAGGACTGATCGGTTGTGTCCCATCACTGACTGCCCTTCTACTCTATCTCCTCTTTTAATCTAAAATCCAAAATCCAAAATCCAAAATCCAAAATTGATAGGCTTAGGACTCTACGGACAACGATGGCGATATAGCATGGAATTATGGGCAGATTGCGCGCTAAGTCTAATTGCGCTTAAGCCCCATAAACGGCTTTATTTTCAGCGTGGCTTCCATGTCCTATCCCTCATGCAGCAAGCTTTTTAGGTAGGTTGTCACCCGCTAAGCAGACTGAACTACCAGTGAAGGGATTCGTTATGCCTGAAAGAAACAATCTAGGTTTCCTAGTAGTACATTAATTAATAAGATTTATTATCATTTAACCTCATTATTTTTTTGCACTTTATAGTATATTAGTACTATAAAATACCGTTTATTTTGTGTGTGACAGTTAGGGTGCGGAATGTGAGTTGTACTGTTGCTATAAGGATTAGAGAGAACGGGATAACCTATTAACGATTACCCATGAAGTGATTACAATCACAAACATTAATGATTAGGATCTTCTCCATAATTTTAGTAAGTGGGTATAATTATACGTAGCTGAACTCTAGCAGAGTCATTAATAGGGAACACATTAAAGGCCGATATTCTTTTGAAAGACTATCGGCTTTTTATTTTTAAACCAGGTTGTAAAAAACGGGGGTCTTATCTCCAAATAAATTCCCCCACAGTCCCCTTTACTACCTAATGTGGGGAGGTTGTATTTAACAGATGATAATTAAGACATGGCTTGAATGATGTAATCAAAGTAGGGTGCTGTTTCAGCAGTATCTTCCGGACTGAGTAAATCAAGGGAAGCTTGCTTCAAACAATTGATAGCTTCTACCATGCCGGGAACAGGAACACCAAGGGAGTTGTACATTTCCCGCACCCCAATTAGTCCAATTTTTTCAATGGGTTCTTTATCACCAGCTAGTACACCATAGGTGATCAGGCGCAGGTACCAACCAAAGTCACGGACACATAGAGAACGCTGACGATCGCCATAGGCATTTCCACCTGGGGAAATAAAGTCAGGGCGTTTTTGCCACAGTTTTTTGGTTGCTTCTTGAACAATCTTTTTTTCGTTTTCGGCTAGGGTAGCGACAATCCGTGTCCGTTGTGTGCCAGTTTGCAAGAAATCTTGGATATTTTTGAGTTCACCACTACTGGGATAGCGTAGTTCTTCGTCAGCCTGGATGATAACTTGGTTAATTACAGTCATGATTATTATCGGAATCACTAGAAATATTATTAGCTAGTTTAACGAGTCTGAGGTACACAAGTGAAGGGATGAAGAGATATTACGACACCTTGTTTATTTTGATTACAGCTATTGACTAAATGAATAGCCTCGGCTATAGTATCAGGTGTGTGAGGAGCGAACCAGTAAAGACACCGAGACGAAACACGGCCAGTCGTCGGTGTCTTTTCTGATCTTAGGGAGAAGAAAGCAAGAATTTTTCAATGGCGATGGCCACTCCGTCTGCTTCCACAGTAGGAGCTACCCACTGGGCAACGGCTTTCACTGCTGCTGGTGCGTCAGCCATGGCGATGCTGAAACCAGCATATTCAAGCATTTCCAGATCGTTGAAGTTATCACCAATAGCCATCACATTAGTTCTGGACAACCCCAATAAGTCTTCAGCTAGATAGCGTACAGCACTCCCTTTGTTCACAAGGGCATTAGCAGCTTCCAAGAAGGTGGCAACAGATTTTGTCAGGTAGAGTTGGTTGGGTGGATACTGGGAGCGTAAATCAACTAAAAGCTGCTCTATTAAAACAGTATCATCGCCCAAAGCTAGAACCTTGGTTGGCTGGTGAGTTAAGAGTTGACGCAAGTCACCTACAGGGATAGGTTCAGTACTGGTGCGCTCAGCATACATCTGGGTCTGTCTAGTTAGCTCCCGGACGTAAAGCTGGTCATCAATGTAGAAGTGGATAGAGAGGAGCGATCGCCACTGGGGCTGTTCTAAATAGTCTAGTAGGCAGTGGGCGATTTCCCTGGGAACAACTAAATGGCGATGAATTTTTTGCGTAGCTGGGTCTTGAATCCAAGCCCCCTGATAGGCAACTAATGGGAGGGTAGAGCCGATTTCCTGGTGGAACCGCAAAGCAGAACGATACATCCGACCAGTGGCAATAGCTACTGGGATTCCTTGAGCTTGCACGGCAGCAATTGCTTGTTTCACAGCCTTACTGATGGTGTTGGATTGTCCAGCAATAGTCCCATCTATATCTAAGACCAGTAGCTTAATCTCTGATTTAGTTCTCACCTAATTACCTAATTCTGAAAAATCCTGCCTTTTCAATTAGTGCTTGAGCCTGAGGTGTCAATAGCCAATTAGCATAAGCTTCTCCGGCTTGCTGGTCTATTTGACCGTTTTGTTTAACGATGACAAATAAATTGCGGGTGATAGGGTATTCCCCAGTACGAAATGCCCGAGCATTCAACTGGTTGCGTTGATTCGTGTTGCAGGCAGATGGGGGTACGTAGGGGTTTTGATAGGGAGCAACTAGTTTATCACTCGTCCGTCCTACAGGTATTGGCTTGACCACGCATTGGGGGACAACTTCTGGGGCTGAAGCATAGTAAATTGCCCCGGGAGTGGCAGCAATTTTTTGCAGTGCTTCTGTGGTGGTGTCTATAAAGACTACATTCTTCCCAAAATCCTGTTTATTGAGAACATTATCAACAAAGAACTCCACTGTACCGCTGGCTGCTTGGGTGCGAGATATGGGTGTAATTGCTAAGTTAGCTCCGCCTACCTGTTGCCAGTTAGTAATTTTACCTGTGTAGATGTCCTTGAGTTGGGCAACCGTGATTCCAGGGATATTTAAGTCGGGGTTGACAGCGATCGCAATTCCATCGATAGCTACGGGAATTTCTGTTATACTGAATCCGATTTTTTGTGCCTTTTGATTTTCTTCACCTGTGATTGCGCGGGAGGATTGGGAAAAGGCTAGTTGATTTTCAATCAACATCTTAATCCCAGTTCCAGATCCTGGTTTTTCGTTCACGGGTTGGGTGTAGCGGAGGATAAATTGGGGACAACTACTTTCTAGTACTGGTTCTACAATTCCCCGAATGGCGGCCCAGGTGGTACTACCCCCGTAATTAAATGTCCCCGTTGGCATATTTGATACTTGACAAGTATTACTAGTCGCCGATGGACTAGGAGGGGTGTTGCTTCCAATTTGATTACTACTAAATGGTGTGATGTATTTCTGAAAAGACCATAGGATAGCACAGACTAAACCAAGGCTAGCAATCAAAGCTAAGGAAAGTTTAATTGTTTCCTTCTGGTTAGACATAAACCGGACTGTCTCCTACGGTAGGAACCCATTACCACTATTATACACGAATCAGTTTTAACATCAAGTACGGTTAATGACTTAAACTAGAGGAATAGGGATAATAATTTATAAACCAGGCGGGCTAGAGTAGCCATGGCGATCGCTACTAAGCTAGCACTGAGGGCAAGAAATATAACTGTTTGCATTTCCAAGTTGCCTCGGACGAAAAATATCAACCCCATGCTGATGCCGGACACAATTAATAAGTCCCATTTTTCAATCCAGCGGCGGGTTTGGGCAAAAATCAATAGCCCTAGGACCACAAAGGAAATGCCTAAAGTAATTAAGGGATTCTTGGCTACCCCGTAGATAGCAATAGCAGTTAATGCACCTTCATATCCACTAAAGGCGGCTCCGGCTAATAGTTCCCATATGGGAAATGCTGGTCTAACTGGTGTCGGACCGGGGGTAACTGTAGCTGTGGTTTGAGGTGTGGCTGTGATGACTTTAGGTACGATTTTAGTTGCTTCTAGTTCCACCAAAACTTCCTGGGCTGACTGGAAGCGTTGACTGGCGGCATGTAATAGCATCCGTTCTAAAATGTCTGCTAAGCAGGGGTTGATATTTACCTGGGGTCGCCAGTGCCACTGGTTGGTATAGCCATCAAACAGATCAGTGGGTTGTCTCCCTGTGAGTAAGACGAGAATTGTTACAGCTAGGGCATATAGGTCTGTGGAGGGAAATACTGTAGAGCCGTGGATTTGCTCTGGTGGTGCAAACCCCTTGGAGTAAATTTCCGTGGATGCGGCACCAGCACCTGTTACCTGTTTAACTGCACCAAAGTCCAAGAGAAATATTCTGCCGTCCCGTTGACGCATGATGTTGGATGGTTTGATGTCTCTGTGGATAATACCTTTGTGATGGACAAACATCAAGACTTTAAGGATTTCTCGGAGTACTTCTAAGGCTTCGGATTCAGTGAATTTACCCTTTCGATTTAGTTCTTCTTCTAAGTTTTGCCCATCAATATATTCCTGGACAAGGTAGAAGAATTGATCTTGACCTGTTCGTTGCCAGCTAGGAACGGTCAACTCAAAATAAGCATATAAGTTAGGGATATGGTCATTTTGATTGCTCAGATCTTCTAAGACACTGGCTTCTTGGGCAAAGAGGTTTTGGGCTTTTTCCAGTGCCCCTTGGGTTAAACTGCCCGCTGGTTGAAACTGCTTGACTACGCATTCGCGCATCCGTGGGGTGTCGCGATCGCGTGCTAAAAAAGCTGCGCCAAATCCCCCCTGACCTAACAGTTTCAATGGTAAATAGCGTTCACGCAAAACTAGTTGCATCCCACAGGTGGTGCAGTATTTTTGCTGTGTTTTTTTCAGCGATGCTAGGTCATCTAAATCTGGAAAGTAGTTGTTTGGGCGGGAGCAGTGGGGACGAGTGCAGTAGAGTTCCATTTTTTTACACTAATTCAAAATTAAGCAGGGAAAGAGGAAAACCTCTCCCCTCCCCCTTAATTAGACTACTTTCGAGGATCTAGGTGTTGCTCCATCTAATGAGTTGATTACCAAAGTTGGCTGTGATAATTTTAACATTTCTTGATTCCATCCAGGGTTAGCGAACTGGGGCAGGATTTCCTGACTAAAGGCTTCTGCTGCCTTAGAACGATAACGGTTGGGGTTGAAAATTACCCAAAGCATGCGTTTGACAATAACACCTTCTATTGGGCAAGCGTGTAATACTCCCATTTGTAATTCTTTAGTGATAGCTGAGGTGGAGACAAAGGCAGATCCTAAACCAGATTGCACTGCGTTTTTAATTGCTTCGATGGAATTTAGTTCCATTTCAAATTTAAACCGTCGGGTATCAATTTCATAGCGAGCTAGAACTTGGTCGATTACCTTGCGGATAGTTGATTGGGAGTCAAGAGCAATGAATTGTAGTTTATATAGGTCTTCTTTTTGGATAGTTGCCTGCTTAGCAAAGGGATGGAATACGGGTAGAATCAGCGCCAACTCATCCTCGGCATAGGGCAGTATTTCCAAAGATTCTGCTAATTCACCAGGGATCTCACCACCAATGATCGCCAGATCCACTTGTCCGTTAGCTACACTCCAAGCAGTACGCCGAGTGGAATGGACATGCAATTGCACGGACACATCGGGATATTTTTGGCGAAACATACCGATCATTCTGGGCAAAAGGTAAGTGCCTGTGGTTTGGGAGGCACCGACAATGAGAGTGCCACCTTGGAGATTTTGTAAATCCTCGATAGCACGACAGGTTTCTTGACAAAGACTAAGGATTTTTTCACCATAGCTCAAGAGTAGATGTCCAGCCTCAGTTAATTGAGCACGTCGGCCACCACGGTCGAATAGAGGAACATCTAGCTGCCGTTCTAGATTTTGGACTTGCAAGCTCACAGCAGGTTGGGAGACATAAAGACTATCAGCGGCACGCTTGAAGCTCCCTTCTACAGCGATCGCCTTGAGAATACGTAACTGATCTAAAGTGAAAGGAAGGTCAGACATAAGGCTCAACCCACATACTTTGAAAGGAGCAGCTTTGGCAACAAATTAGGTTTCATAGCTAGCAACCTGGACTAGTAGTCTGCCGCGCTCGTTTAGGCTGTCCGGCTTGGGGGGAGAAGGATCACAAGGCATAATTACTTTCCTTGGTTTTGGATGCTGGACTCGAAACAGACATTAGCACAACGTCATCGTGGTATTAGTTGTACTGAATTTATTTTTCTTTAGATTACTTCACTTGTGTATATGGTGCCCAATTCTTTGTTTACCTCCAGTCATTTTGTCATGCTGGGGTTACAGTTAGCCTTTGCGATCGCCCACAGTGGCGGTGCAGCGCTCCGCCCTTGGGCAGAGAAGTACGTTGGAGCAAGGCTCTATCGTCTTCTGTTTGCCTTGGTCAGTCTCCCCTTGGCTGGGATATTAATTATTTACTTTGTGCTCCACCGTTATGATGGCTTGCAACTTTGGCAGGTGCAAGGTGTACCAGGAGTGGGAGCAGTAGTTTGGTTACTGTCAGCGATTTCGTTTTTGTTTTTATATCCTGCTACCTTTAATCTACTAGAAATTGCTGCCATTCAAAAGCCTCAGGTTCATCTCTACAACACAGGAATCATTCGCATTACCCGTCATCCCCAGATGGTAGGACAAATCATTTGGTGTGTCGCCCATACGCTTTGGCTGGGTACAACTTTTACCATCATGACTTCAATAGGGTTAGTTTTGCACCACCTATTTGGGATGTGGCACGGCGATCACCGTTTACGCCACCGCTACGGAGAAGCTTTTGAGGTAGTTAGACAGCAGACTTCAATTGTTCCCTTCCAGGCAATAATTGATGGTCGTCAATCCATCAACTGGGGGGAATTTCTCCGTCCTGCCTATTTAGGAGTTGCCATTTTTGTCGCACTGCTCTGGTGGTTGCACCCTAGTTTCCTGGCAGCAGCTAGTAAGATAGGGTAGAGTATTGGCTGATCCCCAATATAAGCAAAAAATTCCTAGATGAAAATTTTAATTTATCAATTGCTACCAAAATCAATGTAGGATAAATTCAAATACCTGTTAGTGAGAATTTTAGATTTAGTGGTTGCCATAAATAGACAGCTATCCGCAGTGCAACATCCAAAAGAGCCACCGTAAGCAGCACGCTGGCTTTTTTCTCAGCACCGAAATCTAAGTGTTCAATTTTTACACCTTGTGTAGCTAGGATTCCGATTCGTTGATATAAAAACCCTATAATTCGAGAGGCGTCATGGTGTTGTCGGTTAGTGAGCGGACATTTACTCAAGAAGTTTTAGAATCTCCAATTCCGGTTTTAGTTAATTTTGAAGCTCCATGGTGTGGCTTGTGTCGGATCATACAGCCACTGTTGTTACAATTTCAGATCCAATGCAAGGACGAGATTAAACTAGTAGGAGTTAACGCCGATCAAAATTTCAAACTCTCCAATACTTACAAACTAAAATCACTGCCAACTTTGCTATTGATAGAAAATGGCGTTGTTCGCCAGCGTCTAGAAGGGTTTTGCGGTAGGGAGGATTTACGCCTAGCCTTAGAAGAAATTCAACTCACTTATAAAAGCAAGCATAGAACCTATAGCAGCCCAAGAACGGCAGATATAGAGTGTCGTTCAGCCTAAAGGCAGGGTGATTTTTCGCCTACCCAAATCTAAAACCATGCTTAATACCCCGCCCAAAGGTAATTGGGTGGGGTACTTTATCATCAAGTACCATCAGTTCAGCTTTGGTGGTTTACAATTATTAATAGTTCCGACAAGTTAGTTAACCAAAGGCTGAAATACGAAGGTTAAAGTATGAAAGACAGAAGGAAGGAGCAAGGATGATTTAGATTCCCCTCCCCTTTATCCCTAGTTCTGCCATCCTTCAGCCTTCGCTCCAATTCAATTCAGAATTCTAAAAGTAGGCGTCAGTGATGGAAATAATCTATCAGTATGCCTGGCTGATTCCAGTGTTACCTCTGTTGGGGGCAATGCTAGTCGGCCTAGGGTTAATATCTTTGAATCAGGTGATAAATCGCCTGCGACAGCTTAACGCTGTGTTGATTATCTCCCTGATGGGAGTGTCTATGGGGTTGTCCTTCACTTTACTGTGGAGTCAAATCCAGGGACACCCAACTTATACACGTACCCTAGAATGGGCATCAGCAGGCAATTTTCACCTGAGCATGGGCTACACTATTGACCACCTGACAGCTCTAATGCTGGTGATTGTGACAACAGTAGCTTTGCTCGTCATGGTATACACAGACGGCTACATGGCTCATGATCCAGGTTACGTGCGGTTTTACGCCTATTTGAGCTTGTTTGGTTCTTCAATGTTGGGCCTAGTGGTCAGTTCCAACCTCGTACAAATTTATATATTCTGGGAACTAGTCGGGATGTGTTCCTACTTGCTGGTGGGCTTTTGGTATGATCGCCCTTCAGCAGCAGATGCGGCCCAAAAAGCCTTTGTCACCAACCGAGTAGGAGATTTTGGATTACTCCTGGGGATCTTGGGGTTATTCTGGGCCACAGGCAGCTTTGACTTTCAGATCATGGGCGATCGCCTGGCTGCACTGGTGCAATCAGGCAGCCTCAGTAACTTTCTCGCTATCCTCTTCGCGATTTTAGTTTTCTTAGGTCCAGTAGCTAAATCAGCCCAATTTCCCCTGCATGTCTGGCTACCAGATGCGATGGAAGGCCCCACACCAATTTCGGCCTTAATCCACGCTGCAACAATGGTGGCAGCTGGTGTGTTCCTAATCGCTCGGATGTATCCAGTATTTGAACATGTCCCCGCAGCTATGAATATAATTGCCTATACTGGGGCATTTACAGCATTTCTGGGGGCGACTATAGCCATTACTCAAAATGACATTAAGAAGGGCTTGGCTTACTCCACCATTTCCCAACTTGGTTACATGGTAATGGCTATGGGACTTGGGTCCTATTCTGCTGGTCTGTTCCACCTCATGACCCACGCTTACTTCAAAGCAATGCTGTTTCTAGGTTCAGGGTCAGTGATTCATGGGATGGAGGGAGTTGTTGGTCACGACCCGGCATTAGCACAGGATATGCGCTTGATGGGGGGACTGCGGAAGTATATGCCATTCACAGGGCTAACCTTTTTAATTGGGTGTTTAGCAATTTCTGGGATTCCTCCCTTCGCTGGTTTTTGGTCAAAAGATGAAATCCTGGGTGCAGCTTTTGCAGCTAACCGAGGTCTGTGGTTGGTTGGCTGGCTAACTGCTGGAATCACTGCTTTCTATATGTTTAGGATGTATTTCTTAACATTTGAGGGCAAATTCCGGGGCACTGACAAGAAAATTCAGCAACAGCTCAAGCAAGCATCCAGAATCGTCCTCGAACTAGAGTCAACCCCAAATTTTGGACCAGGGGCAATGAAACATGGGGAACTAGAAGCTACCAATGTCCACCATGATAGTCATGAAGGACACGGGCACAGTGATACTCCCCACGAGTCTCCCTGGACAATGACCCTACCACTGCTGGTGCTAGCAGTTCCCTCCATGGTGATTGGTTTGCTGGGTACACCCTTCATCAACTACTTTGAGCACTTTATCTTTCCACCCACGGAAACTCTAGCAGAAGTACTGGAAAAAACCGCAGAATTTGACCCGTCAGAATTTTATCTGTTGGCAGGGGCTTCGGTATTAATTTCCGTAATTGGTATAACTTTTGCTGTACTGATGTATCTACAGCGGAAAATTGACCCAGCGGCGATCGCCTCTAAAATCAAGCCTTTGTATGAGCTATCCATAAATAAGTGGTACTTTGACGACATTTACCATCGGGTTTTTGTTATCGGTCTACGTCGTCTAGCTAGACAGGTAATGGAAGTTGACTTCCGGGTAGTAGATGGTGCCGTTAACCTCACAGGCTTTTTCACCTTAGTTAGCGGTGAAGGTCTAAAATACCTAGAAAACGGTCGTGCTCAATTCTATGCCTTGATTGTATTTGGGGCAGTTTTGGGCTTAGTAGTGGTTTTTGGTATTACTTAAGAGTAGGTGATAGGGGAGGGGTGGAAGAATATTTTCTCACCTGTCCCCTGTTGATGGAAATATCAAGGCAGGGAAATTAAAGTTATTGTTTGATGTTTAGTGTTTACCTGGGTGTTAGATATAGGGTGGGAGTTACAAGCAGATGTTAAAAAAGGCAATTGCCGGATGGTTAGAGGTAGTATTTAAACAAGAGCAATTAGCTTGTATTTAATGCTTATTGTTTAATAGGAATATTGTTAAAACTGATTGTGTCTGGAACAGGTCTATTACTTTCTATTTTATTACCCTCTAATAATTGAAAGATAGGAATGTTAAGGCTGACCGTTTTTGTTTTTGAAGGATCGATTCCCTGACAATTATTCATACTAATAGCTATTATTTCATTCGGTCGTATCTTTTGATAATCTATAATTCTGTCAGATGCATATGCCACTACTTTAAGTCCATTAAAACCACAACCAGTAGCACTCTGTCCTGAATCGGAAATTAATCTATATTTATCATATTCAGCAGCTAATAGTAAATCTTTTCCGCTTTTGTTTTCAATATTTATACTTGCAGAAACAACGCGTATATCATTGATTTCACTAAATGAAGCACCATTATATGTCACTTTTAGGATATCGTCTTCAACAGATGTTGTAGTAATAGCAGGTGTAGATGTTGTTACATTAGGATTAGTAGATATTATGGGAGAATTCGTAGGGGATTGTGTTGTAATATTTGGAGTGGGTGAAGGATTGGTAGCCGTACTAGTTTCTGGAGTTAGATTTGAAGTCGGAGAAGGAATGGGGGAGATGAAAGAAATGAAACCCAGTCGTGACAGGATGAATAGAGCAAAAGCCCCTCCTCCTATAAAAATGAGTAGTATTGAACACCCAATAAATGTCACCTTTGTTCCTACTTCAGTATCGGTATTTTTCTCCTTCGGACTCATGTTATTATGCCTACCTTTTAATATGACACTATGTAGCTTATCGTAAAATTAGGGATAAAGCATCTAAATTCCCAAATGCTTGCAGGATAAGGATTTTGATCAAAAAATTATCTGCTGTTTAGGCCCCGTTACAGGTATCACTCTACCATCATTTATTCATAGCTAATTGATAAAATGGCTAAAACCCGGAAAATCTTGTGGTATTAATATAATTGGCTAGATTTGGTAGGAGCGATCGCCGCAATCACCCACAATTCCCAGTAAATAACGTGTTAAAATCACCTAAATTGCTAAAACTTCGCAGAAAAAAATAACAACGTGCATTTACTCCACCTTGATAACCCAATACGGTTCAGTTAAGGCTATGAAGTACTTATAACAAGGACAATAGGAGGGTCATGTATTATCTCAGTACCTCTGTGTTTAACTTTCTTAGATGGAAATTTTGATACAGGCTTTTTCACAACCCTTGTGTTGGTTCTATGAACTCTTTCAGGTATAATTTGGTCAATAATCTCCAGGGCTAACCAACTTAAAAAAAGGAAGTTCAAGCGGTTGCAAACGCTGAAGTTTGGGGATAGCACGACGAATAACTCGTAATATTCCAGTGAAACTCAGACCCAAAGGTGAAACATTGGCACTGGTTGCAACTTCAAAAATTAACGACCTTACAGCCCAAATTTAATAAGGGACTTCCAACTAAAAAAATATCGAATTCCCAGGGGAGCAGAGGGAGTAACAGTCGTGTCGAGTCCATAAATTGGGATAATTTAATTTCTGGAAGTCCCTAAGTAACCCAAGGTCAAAAAAACCCAGGGAAAACACATACCTACATGATTCATTGCTACAACTAATGGACCTATGATTGGTAAGTTTTCAACTTGTGGCAGTTCGCCACGAAAATAATAGTTTACAAAATGCTTGTTGATACTTGGGGTTAAATTCCCCTATTTCTGGTTGGTGTTGACGACAGCCAAGACGTAACCAGGGACTTAGTACTGCTAGATAAAAACCACCGGGAATTAAAAATAACCGATATTCTAGCCAGTTCCAACACTGAGGATCCCTATGATAGCGCTGCCAGTGCCGATTGAATAGGATCAGCCAGCCTGGGGGATACCATAAACAAAACTAATATAACCAGCTAAATTTATAGCTATCAAGGATGTTGTTAGAGTGTTGATTAATCACTGTTGATTTGGCAGCAAAAGGCTAATTAACAACCATGGTTCTTCCGGTAATTTTATGCTAGAGCCACTTACATTATTATCAAATAAATGCATTTAAAACGATGAAAGCCTTGTTCTGCAAGGTTTTAAAGCTATCAGGCAATAAGCCTTTGGTATTGGGTTCCATAAAAGAGACGGAAGAGCCACAACTATAATTTCCGTCCATATCTGATTGCATCTGTCTCAAGATCTAACACAAGATGGACAAAAATAATTAAGCTGCCCAATAAATAGAAACTGTTGACGGAGAAAAAGATGTAAACTAGGTTTCATGTTTCCTAGTTTTTTACCTATCGCAGTTAGGCAACTGACAGAACCAGCCTCGATCGCTCTTGCTCAGAGTATCCAAACTCGAGCGATCGCTACTCCCCTAATCCAGCAGCCCATCACTACTACATACCTTAACCAGGGAAGTAGTGAAACGCCCATTTTATTGATTCATGGTTTTGATAGTTCTGTTCTTGAATTCCGACGGTTATTCCCATTGTTGGCTCCGGTGTATCAAACTTGGGCTGTAGATTTATTGGGTTTTGGCTTTACCCAAAGACCTTTGGGTATTGCCTACAACACAGAGGCAATTAAAACCCATCTTTACTATTTCTGGAAAACGCTGATTAACCGACCTGTGATCTTGGTAGGTGCTTCGATGGGAGGTACAACAGCGATTGATTTTACTCTCACATATCCAGAAGTTGTGCAAAAGCTGATCTTAATTGACAGTGCTGGTTGGAAGGGTACTTCACCATTAAGTCGATTGATATTTCCACCACTGGATTATTTAGCTGCTGAGTTTTTGCGTCGGTCTCAAGTCCGTTTAAGTATTTCCCGTACAGCTTATAAAGACCCTGGCTTGGTTTCTGCCGATGGGCTAATTTGCACTTCCTTACATCTACAAGCACCTAATTGGCATCAAGCATTAATTGCCTTTACTAAAAGTGGTGGTTACAATCCTTTGCGGAAACAGGAACTTTCACAAATTAGGCAACCAACACTAATTCTCTGGGGTGATGGTGATAAAATTCTAGGCACTAGGGATGCTGAAAAATTCCAGAGGGCAATACCCCATAGTAAACTGATCTGGATTGAAGATTGTGGTCACATACCCCATCTGGAACAGCCACAAATTACTGCTGGACATATTTTAGAATGGGCGATGGGGTAACTAGTCATGATTTATATTCAATCTTAATCATACAACCAAGTATTAGCGGCAAAATCATCATTAGTTTCGATGGGAGCCTCTTGGAGCCTCTCTGGTGATCTATGTGATTTTTTGTAACTAACTAGTTTGTAACTTTCTTTTGCCTGTTTTAACCCATGAATTTCTTCTATCAATTGAGAGTTAGATTCTGCTAGTTTTAAGGCTGTTTGTTTGGTATCATCCAGTTCTTTGGTCAATCGTTTCACTAGATCTGCTTGTTCAGCTAAAGTTGCTTGTAAATCCAGAATTTGTTTTTGGGATTCTGCTACGGTTGGATATAACTCTGTAGTTAGCTCAGGTATCCGTGGGGACGGTTCCTCCGTTAGTGCCTTTTCCTCTGAAGTAGATTCACTTAAGGCAGGGGTAGATTTTTGAGCTTCTTCTTGAAGCAAGTCCGCAAGACGTTTTTTAACCATTATTTCCTCCAATCATGCTGTAATTCTTCGGCTACACGGCAGTAGTCTGACCGTGCCTCTGGTCCATTTTTTCCTCGCCATTGAGTAATGGCCACACCTTCTAGGGCAGCTCTTTCATAAGCTTTATAGGTACGAATCAAGGCGTTAAAAGCCGGAATACCTAGCCGCATCAGAGTATTTTTGGCTTCTAATGCTTCTCCCAAACTGCGGGTATCGACTTTGGTGAGTAGTACTCGGTGGGGGGTGCCCACGGGAATAACTGTTTCTCTAACTGTTTCCACAAGGACAGCTAAATCCATTGCTGATGGAGGTGTGGGTAGAACTAGATAGTCGGCGATCGCTACTACCGTCGCTAAAGCTTCCGAATGCAGTGCTGGCGGTGTATCTACTACTACTAAATCATAACCTGTTAGCTTGCGTAATTCCCCTAAAAGTTGGGGGTTAGTTTCTTGAGACAGATCAAACCCCATTCCCTCTTGAGAGCGCCCAAACCACCAACTAGCAGAACCTTGAATATCTGCATCTATTAGAATTACCTTTTTTTCCTTAGCAAAGTTTGCAGCCAGATTGACTGCCGTAGTCGTTTTACCGACTCCTCCCTTGCCATTAAGGATAGCGATTATTTTTGGCACTGCTTAACTTCCGACCCTGCCTATACAAGAATATATCCCTTTTTGTCACCCTTAGGCACAGAACAGTTCACATCAATTAATCTAATCTTTTTTTAGGCAACTAACACTAATTCCTTTTCTGACATAACTGAGTTGGTTTGAAATTCTACCACTTTTGAGGTTGACTGGGGGGAAGGGTGGTGACGATTTTGGCTTTGGGACTAGCAGATCAAGCATTTTTAGTTAAATTTAATGCTTAGTTTTTAAGTGAGTTTGCGTAAGTAGTAAATATCCTCAAGAATATGAGATAGTATAAATCTGAGAATACATAGATTATTACTAAAAAATATGGACTCAAAATGACAAGTGTTCATCTGGTCGCAGATAAATAACACTGCTTGGGCAAAGGCAAATCCCATCACAAATTGATTTAGGATTGTTATAAGTCCAACTGAGTGATTTCGGCATAATTTGGGGGAATGGTTATTTGTTGAGTATTCCTTCACATGGATTCAGATTTAATGATTCTGAGTTCTGCATAGCTATAGCTACTAGTAATAACCACAGCTTTTGAATTTTGTCAACGCCGCCGATTTACAAAGAAAGGCTCCGGCAGGAGGGAAGAAAAAGTATAGATAAAAACTTGAGTTCTGGGTCTAGATCCCAGTTCAAAAAAAGAATTAGATCGAGACTGCTTACACCGAGATCCAAAGCGTCCTTGCTTCAATCCCAATCTTTTAAGGGTGGGTTTCTCCAGCAAGAACTGCCTCCTGAACTACACTGAATCCTAAGTATTTCATAAAGGACACACCATGGCAAATATTCAAGTAGAAGTAATTAATGCTAGCACCGTCTTAACGGACGAAAAAGTCAAGTCAGTATTGCCAGCTTTGCAAACTCAAGTACATCGAGATTTTGCTCCTGTATGGGGTATCGATGCTCATCTGAATTTTGTAGGTAAAGGAGCTAATCCTAATCCCCGCTCATGGCATTTAACCATACTTGATAATTCAGATCAAGCTGGTACTCTGGGCTATCACGATATGACAGAGCAAGGACTACCCCTAGGCAAAGTATTTGCTGCTACTGATATGCAAAATGGTAATGCCTGGACTGCTACAGCTAGTCATGAGCTATTGGAAATGCTAGCTGATCCTGAGATCAACTTGACGGTGTTGATCCAAAAAAACCAAAGTCAAGGTCTTCTCTATGCCTATGAAGTGTGCGATCCTTGTGACCCAGATAATTACGGCTATAAAATAGACGGCATTTTAGTATCCGATTTTCTCTATCCAACCTGGTTTGAGTTGTTTCATCAGCCAGGAATAACACAGTTTGATCACTGTAAACATATTCGTAAGCCATTTGAGATTTTACCAGGAGGCTACATAGGCATTTTTAATGTGGCTTCTAATAGCGGCTGGCAACAAGCCAGTCTGGAGGGAGATCGCCTGCAATGGAATCCACGAGCCTCAGTTGGTAGTCGGCGAGAGCGGCGCAAAACACCTCGCACCCAATGGTTCAAAAGCAAAGTCACTCAACCTAAGCTGATTACTAATCAAGTGGTACTACCACCACAAGCTACGACCGCCCCAGAAGTGCTACTGCCACCACAAGCCACAACCTCACCGGAAGTGGTACTGCCACCACAAGCTACGACCGCCCCAGAAGTGGTACTGCCACCACAAGCTACAACACCACAACAACCTGTGGTCGTGAAAATAGGTAATCAGACTCCCCTAGCAGGGAAGCGTCCAGTGATAAAACATGGAAGCAAAGGAGAGTGGGTATCATATCTTCAAAATGCTTTGAATGGTTTTGGCTACGGACCGTTAGTTGTTGATGGAGATTTTGGGAATCAGACAATCACAGCGGTGAAAAAATTTCAACAGAGCCTCAATTTAACTGCTGATGGTGTTGTGGGTGACCAAACTTGGCAGGCTCTAGATCACCATAAAAATCAAGCTGGAAAGCCACAACAGCCGATGATTGTCAAGATTGGTAATCAAATTCCCCCACCAGCAAAGCGCCCAGTGTTGAAACAAGGAGCCAGCGGCGAATGGGTATCATGTCTTCAAAATGCTTTAAATGGTTGTGGCTGTGGACCCTTAGTTGTTGATGGGGATTTTGGGAACCAGACAGTCACTGAAGTTAAAAAATTTCAACAGAACCTTAATTTAACTGCCGATGGTATTGCTGACGAAGAAATTTGGCAGGCTGTAGATAACTATGAAAAATTACCATACTGGCTCAATCAATGGCCCAGTTCGCTGAATTTTACAGGAGTTCCTGGTGTGGATACGATGCAAGTAGTTACTCCCACTAGTATTCAGGAAGCTACCAAAATGCTAGGAGCAAGACCCGGTTTCTGGGGACGTTATTTCTTTGGTAGGGATGCAGAATACAGAGGAGGTGTAGAAAATAAGATTTTACATGATTACGGGATTAGAGTAGCTCCTGTAGGCAGGGAGACCAATGTCATCAATGGTAATTACAACAAGGGAATAGAAGTTGGTGGTAAGCATGCAGCTGATGTTTTGGTCACCTTTGGGGAAGATTACTTAGCTGCACATGGGGGAGCGTTTTACATTTTTCTCGATACAGAACCTGCACCTCAACCCACACTATCAACAGACTACTATCTGGGTTGGTCAAAAGCCATCGCCGGAGCTAGCAAGAAGGTGAGATTTCTCCCAGCAGTTTACCTTAATCATGGAGATGACCGGGCTGCCCAAGCACTTAAATTAGCTATCGAGAAAGGTGCAGAATGTTTTGGGTTGTGGGTTGCTAATTACGGGAGAAGTGCTAGGGTCTCTCCCTGGAAGAGTGTTCAAGCCCAGGCTGCCATTGATGTAAACTGTCCAGTATTGATTCATCAATACATTGGTGATGTAGAAGGTGGGGTTTATGATTTTAACGAAATAAATCCTTATTTGGATGAACCAAATAACTTGGTGCTAAATCGATTGATTCTCCCCCCTGGCTAAGAGTTTTGGCTGGGGAAATGCTCACTCATCCGCTGCTCTAAAAGCTCTAGTAAGCTATCTACATCCTGGCTAACTTGCTCAAAACAAATCGGTGGTGTTGGTTGAGGTGCAAATTGAATTAATTTTATTTCACCTCTACCAATACCAATCATTACAACTTCTACTTCTGGTTGATGATTATCGATAATACCCAAAATTTCTTGCAAACAATGGTCCACTTTATGGTTTAATTTCTCTATTTCTGCTTTGGGACAATAAACAAAATGGGGCGTTGGTTGTAAATCAATCCCAATAGTACCTTGGCTATCACTATTTTTTAACCACAACCCCCAAAACAATGCTGCTAGTTCTCGCTGATTTTGTTGAACAAACTTATCTAAATGGCTACGCCATTGGTGAGCACGTGAGTCTGGTTGTGTACTGCTAAATGTCATAAAAGTTCAAAGTTCAATGAGTAAATCTGGGAGCAAAATGCTAGTTTTAAGTATAAGTGTATTTGAGTCCTACTGCAATTATTGCTCTCAATTATCCGACTCATATAGGAATCCGGTTTGATTACTGAAAATTGTTTCCGTATATTAGGCAGGAGGTAAAAGGCAAGATCCACGAGGATTACAGAGAATTTAGGTATACTGAGTTTTTTTCAAAAATCAAATAGGATTCCTATACCAGGTTTTCGCACAAAAACTGTATACTTAATAGCTGGGTTCATGGGAAATCCCGATTTTTAATTACTTAAGACTCAAACTAAGTAGGAGATGAAAAATTGAAAACTCAGCAATTGCCTAATTGGCAGACAATACTTTTCGGAATTGTATTAGCTATACTTGTGGGTGTTAGTTTCAATTCCTTTATTATCATTAACCCAGGACAAGCAGGAGTGCTAAGTATTTTGGGTAAATCTAGAAATGGTGCTCTCCTAGAAGGTATCCATTTGCGACCACCATTTATCTCAGTAATAGATGTATATGATATAACAGTCCAAAAATTTGAAGTGTTAGCGGAGAGTTCCACCAAGGATCTGCAAAATTTATCCGCAAGATTTGCCATCAACTTTCGGATTGATCCGATACAGGTAGTTGAGGTACGGAGGAAACAGGGAACCCTGGAAAATGTTGTGGCAAAAATTATCGCTCCTCAGACGCAGGAAGCATTCAAGATAGCAGCAGCGGTGAGAACGGTGGAAGAGGCAATTACCAAAAGAAGTCAATTAAAAGAAGACTTTGATAAGGCATTAAGCGATCGCTTAATTAAATATGGGATAATTGTATTAGACACAAGCGTAGTGGACTTGACTTTCTCTCCGGAATTTGCCAGAGCAGTAGAGGAAAAACAAATTGCGGAACAGCGAGCGCAAAGAGCCGTCTATGTAGCGAGAGAAGCCGAACAAGAGGCACAGGCAGATATTAACCGTGCTAAGGGTAAGGCAGAAGCGCAACGACTACTGGCAGAAACTCTCAAAGCTCAGGGGGGCGGGTTAGTTTTGCAAAAAGAAGCAATTGAGGCTTGGAAAAGTGGAGGTGCTCACGTGCCAAATGTCCTAGTTCTAGGTGATAGCTCCAAAGGTGGTGTCCCCTTTATCTTTAACTTAGATAAGATACAAGATCAACCTTGATTTAAGGCAAAATTATTAGTAAGGTGGGCAAGTCCCACCCAGATATAGAAAACAATTAAAGTAATATTATGTCTAATCCCAATCCTCACAATCTCTCGGCCGAAGAAGCAAAAAAATTGCTGAACAAATTCAACTGTTTAGATATAGCACCTGTACTTAAGCCATCAGAAAAAGCTTTAATCTGTGATGCTTTGACTTTAATTACTAACCTTTCTGACTACCAAATTCTCGGTATTTGTGCAGATACAGCAGAGGAAGGGATTTTGGCGATGAAAACCTATTCCCGTGCTTTTGGTTATGAAGCACCAAATAACTTACCAACACCTGAGGGTCCAGTTTATATCAAATTAAATGGTAAAAACGGACTATGCTACCTCGATTCTTACTTTGGACATCATCGCGGCGTATTGGTTTCCTGCCAATCTTACCAAGAAGATGGAATTAATGAAATGTATGGACATTTACCATTGGATTTATTTGCATAGAGTCACAATGGCAACCAAATTTGATTTCTGGCAAGAGGTAAATGGATGAATTTAGGTACACCTGAGTTTTGGCAAAAATCAAATATGAGTCCTCTATGAGTATTATTACACTACAGTCAGTGAAAAAAGACTTTGGCATCAAAGAAATTTTAAAAGATGCTAGTTTTAGCCTCAATCCTACTGATAAGGTTGGCTTAATTGGGACTAACGGTTCCGGCAAATCAACATTATTAAAGATCATAGCAGGGCTGGAACCGATAGATCAGGGTCAACTTTTAGTCAACTCAGGATTGAACATTATTTACTTACCACAGCAGCCAGATTTAGATGAAAATCGCACAGTCTTAGAGCAAATTTTCGCTGATAGTGGTGAGCAGATAGCGTTGGTCCGGGAATATGAGGAACTGTCTGCTAAAATAGCTCAATCTCCAGACAATAGCCAACTCATGTCCCACCTTTCTGGGGTGATGCAGCAGATGGATGCTACTGGTGCTTGGGAACTAGAAACCAATGCCAAAATAATCCTCACTAAGCTAGGAATTACTGACTTTAACGTCAGAATTGGGACATTATCAGGAGGTTATCGAAAGCGTATTGCCCTAGCAACAGCTTTGCTGTCAGCACCGGACGTTTTACTCATGGACGAACCAACAAACCACTTAGATGCCTTGTCTGTGGAATGGTTACAAAGCTATTTAAACCGCTATCGGGGCGTACTTTTATTAATCACACACGATCGCTATTTTTTAGATCGGGTCACCAACCGCATCATTGAAATCGACCGAGGGGACATTTACACTTATATAGGTAACTACTCATATTACCTAGAGAAAAAAGCCCTAGCAGAAGAATCTGCTATGAGTAGCCAACGCAAACATCAAGGGGTCTTACGCCGGGAGTTAGAGTGGTTAAAACGTGGACCCAAGGCTAGGAGTACCAAACAAAAAGCCAGAATTGAACGCGTTCACGCCATGCGCGACACTGAGTTCAAGCAGGCTCAGGGAAAAGTCGATATTTCCACAGTTGGTAGACGCATTGGCAAAAAAGTAATTGAACTCCATAACCTAACTAAGGGTTACGATGGTAGAACCCTAATTAATAATTTTACCTACGAATTTAGTCCAGAAGACCGCATTGGGATTATTGGTGGTAATGGTGCTGGTAAATCCACCTTAATGGATATCATCACGGGACGTGTTGAACCTGATGCCGGCAGTGTGGAAATTGGCAGTACAATTCACATTGGTTATTTTGACCAGCATTCCCAAGAATTACTTACAGGAATCAATGAAAATCAGCGGGTAATTGACTATATCAAAGAAGAAGGAGAATTTCTCAAAATCGCTGACGGGACTAAAATTACGGCTTCTCAAATGTTAGAGCGATTTTTATTTCCCGGTAGTCAGCAGTATGCACCAATTCATAAACTCTCAGGGGGTGAAAAACGGCGGTTATTTTTGTTGCGGTTGCTAATTGGTGCTCCCAATGTGTTGATTTTAGATGAACCAACTAATGATTTAGATATCCAGACATTAACCGTATTGGAAGATTATTTAGAGGACTTTACTGGATGTGTGATTGTAGTTTCCCATGATCGCTACTTTTTAGACCGGACAGTAGACACAATTTTTGCCCTTGAGGAAGGCGGAAATCTGCGTCAATATCCAGGTAATTACTCAGTTTATCTAGACTATAAAAAAGCCGAGGAAGCACAGCAACTAACTACCAATACCAAAAATACTCCAGGGGAAAAAACCTCTGTTCCTCCCCCAGGCACAGAACCTAAAAAACGCCGGGGACTATCCAATTGGGAAAAACGAGAATTTGAGCAGTTGGAAGGTAAAATCGCCCAGTTAGAAGCCGAAAAAGCCGAGGTGGAAAAGGGACTTGTCAACGCGTCACCGGGAAACTACACCCAAGTGCAAAAACTTTATGAACACTTAGAAACCCTCAAGCAAGCCATAGATGTAGCCACCGAGCGGTGGTTAGAATTGGCGGAGATGGAATCTTAGGCTTGTCATGAACCGCGAAGCACAACAGCACAGGGCAATTACCGCATTTACAGATTTTTTGTCTACCCCCCTAGATAAGATATTAGCCAGGCATCTCGACACCCCAGGGGACGCAGCAATTACCTTATTTCAAGATGTAGCGGCTAATGTGCCTGCTTACAAAGCTTTTTTAGCTGAAGGGGGAATTGACCCTGCGACAATTAAAACCCTAGCCGACTGGCAACAGCTACCCACCGTCACCAAAGAAAATTATATTTCCCGTTACCCTTTGACTGACCTGTGTCGGCATGGACTATTAGAAACCTGTGATATGATAGCTGCTTCCTCCGGTTCCACAGGTAAACCCACATTTTGGCCGCGATTTTTCAGCGATGAACTGCAAATCGCAACCCGCTTTGAGCAGATTTTTCACGACAATTTCTATGCAGATACCAGACGTACCCTAGCAGTGATTTGTTTTACCTTGGGTACCTGGGTTGGGGGGATGTTCACTACTAACTGCTGTCGCTATCTTGCCAGTAAGGGTTATCCAATTACAGTAATTACCCCTGGGAATCATAAGGAAGATATTTTACGGGTAGTACAAGAATTAGGGGGAAATTTTCAGCAAGTGGTGTTGTTGGGGTATCCCCCATTTCTCAAAGATGTCATTGATACTGGGTTGTCCCAAGGGGTGCAGTGGGAGAAATATCAGGTCAAATTGGTGATGGCAGGGGAGGTTTTTAGTGAAGAGTGGCGAAGTTTAGTCTGTGAACGGTTGGGTACTCAAAGTTGCTATGACTTGGCATCCATTTACGGCACTGCGGATGCCGGAGTTTTAGCGAATGAAACACCTCTGAGTATTTGCATTCGCCGATTTTTAGCCACAACCCCCGATGCAGCCAGAACTTTGTTTGGGGAGTCTCGTCTACCGACCCTGTTACAGTATGACCCTACCCAGCGGTTTTTTGAAGTGATGGATGGGACGTTGCTATTTTCCGGGGACAATGGTGTCCCCTTGATTCGTTATAACATTCTGGATCATGGGGGACTAATTGATTATGAGTCCATGATTGAGTTTTTAGCCCAATGGGGATTTAATCCGGTTGCAGAATTGAATCAAAATCCCCCAGCTAGGGGAATACATCAACTACCCTTTGTCTATGTTTTCGGACGTTCTAACTTCACAGTTTCCTACTTCGGAGCAAATATCTACCCAGAAAATGTGATGGTGGGGTTAGAACAACCCGTAATTAGGGAATGGGTGACGGGTAAATTTGTGTTGCAGGTGCAAGAAGATGCCGACCACAATCGGTTTTTATCTGTGGTGGTGGAGTTGGCACCAGGGGTAGAGGGGAGTGAAGATCAAGGGGAGACCATTGCGGTTTCAATTCTTACCCAGTTGTTGCGGTTAAATGGTCAGTTTGCTAATTATGTCCCCCCAGAATATCAACTGCCACGGGTTGTCTTAGCTGCTACTGGGGATGCAGAGTATTTCCCCGTGGGGGTGAAGCATCGGTATACTAGGAAGTAGGGGAGTATAGGAAATCTAGCTTTGTGCAACCCCTTCTATTGACTTAAATAAAAGTGAGTAATTTATGCAAACTATCGATATAAACACAGCTATTCCTCCCCTTTCTGTAGTTCGTAT
>Ga0116227_10006444_pt1 | contig 23793 bp, 12 predicted proteins | sample S1TSphgellanicum_FD_89693 | JGI IMG/M metagenome (GOLD analysis project Ga0116227, IMG submission 89693) | Host-associated microbial communities from peat moss isolated from Minnesota, USA - S1T2_Fb - Sphagnum magellanicum MG | ecosystem: Host-associated > Plants > Peat moss > Unclassified...
ATAGACATTAACTCTAGAGCCTTGAAGTGTGGAATTACTACTACCTGCAAATTGTGGTGAATCATGGCAGATGGTTGTCAGATCCGTGGTGCTCAGTAGGGAGCAGGGGGAGGAGGTGGAGAAGGAGTTGGAGGAGGTGATGCGTAGAAGGGTGGAATCGACAAGGGTGGCCATGTAAAGCTAGGAAGAGGAGCATTGTCCCACTCAAACAGCGATTTCTTGGTGCTGGCCAAGAAACTAGATCGGCCTGCTGCCTCCACCTGCACGGTGCCAATGCTTGCCAATACGATGAGACCCAAGAGAAACAACGCGAGTGCTTGAACTCCCTTCATCTTTCCTTCTCCTCCTCTGCTCAAAACGTGAGCAGATTCAGCTGATTTGATTTGAGTGAGGTGGAATCACGCTGATAAGTCTTCACAGCACAAGAAGCAAAAAGAAGAAAGAAGGAAGACCAAAGTATGCTGAGAACAACTGAGCTTCTCAATGGGAAAATGAGAACTCAGGAAAGCTTCATATATAGGCAGGCAACCCAGCAGGCACCTCCTCCCAGCAGGCATCTCCTCAGTCCTCAGTCCTCACCACCCCAAGTTCAAACCCATGATTGCAGTCTGCAGTCTGTACTTCTGTACAACAATTCCACAAGACAAAAAGGTTCAATACTCCTGCCTGTAAAAGACACAAAGTGCCGGTGCCAACCAGTTGGAAACCCAACAACCCCACAAAACCCCCAGTCCTTCTCCTCCCCCCCTCCCCTCCCCTCTCCTCTCTCCCTTTGTTCTTCCAGGTTCAACTGCTCTTGATGGTAGCTGTCAGAAGCCAGCCATCTCCCACTCACAAAACATTCATGCTCTGGAGTCTGGACACACACACAAACACACACGTTCTAGTAACTTTTAAGTTTGAGAGAGAGAGAGAGAGAGAGAGAGATGAGAGGGAGTCTGAGGGAGTGAGGAATGAATGATCATCTGATCAGTAATGAGGTGGTGGTGGTGGTGGTGGTGGTGGCGGTGGTGCAGGCCAGTGGGGAATCAATCATCTTAGATGAGCTCCACCTGTGCTCAAGACATGGCCCAGCAAAAGAAAAAAATTGGATGAACAAAAAGTCAAAACATGAAGTGGTTTAGCTCAACAAAATGGTTTGGGGCCTAACATTTTTTTTCCACATGACGGTTAGTCTGGTAGTTAAAAGGCACAAGAGAGCGTAATACCTACTGTTGTTGTTGATTGGCGACATTGTTTGATTGGTCCAGGTGGGTTGCTATTACTACGTAAGCAGTCTCCCACCTCAGTCTCCAACCTGTTTTGATTGCGGTTCCAGTTTTAGTTTTATGGGTGAGGTTGGAACAAAATGTGAAGAACTAATCTTGGATGCGAGAAACATTTTGGCAAGGTCACATACTAAGTACCATTGGAGCTGCTCTTATTGGAGTTGAAAAATTCTACTATTGAGAAGAACTATTGGGTCTCCAAATTCATCCCACATGTATAGATGTACATAAGCAGCTGCTATATAAGTGAAAAAAGCAATCTTTGACTATATTTTCAAAATGACTCTTTCAGCAAATAAACATTTCCAAGATTTCTCTCGTGCATTATTTTTTTTCATAAAATTTTATTAGATTTACTTCAAAAGAATTAAACAAAAACCATATTTTGAATTCCTCTAGTAGGTACCCAAGAGCCCTAGCAAAACATAATTGCCACACTATTCATTAATTAACAAAACAAACCATCATCATATCCAAGGTGAAAGGTTTGGCATTCCATTGTCATCCAAACTTGGTTATTTGATTGGGAGGTTATTTGATTTTTAATACCTCATTTTTTTTTATAGGTAATTTGAGACTTCAAAACACAACCTCATCTAGGTAAATGTACGAAGATCTAGATATCGTAAAATTTCCCCAACCTAGACAAATGTGAGGGTTTAAAAGGCTTAATAAAATTCTCATCCCAAGTAAGGGGTAAACTACCGGAAGTTTTGCCTTTGTTTTCAAGTTATGGATATGAATAAGTACTATTTTTCTACCATTTATTTTTCCTATTTACATAAAATAGGCTAATGTGAATTTTATTTTTTTCCTTCGACCTTTCAGATGGGGTTTTCAAATTTTAGTGGTGGAATGTGAAACCTCACTCTTCACTTACATTACGAAAAACATATTTACCAACCCTCTTATTTCACCATCAACAGATTGACCTAGGGTAAAATACATAAAGATAGTTGTAGCCTATGGTAAAGCATGGCTAAGTTTGAAATATTTACCAAAACATTTTCAGCCAAGGGTGCTCAGGTTTTTTACTCCGTTATTGAAGGAAAAGGAAGCCCTTTGTTGGGTGGGTACTCAAGGTAATAAGAGGACTATATCGGTCTCAATACTAGGTATATATACTGTACACTTGTCACATACTAGCCAAAAATCAGCCTTGAACGCTAATTCCAGGCCCAAAGACAGTGTGAAGACAGGGTGACTTTACAGATAACTCTATTGCCTGCACAATCATACAGCCAGCCATGCTTTAAGAATAGCACCACCACCATCATCCTTCAAAGTTCATGATGAAAGAAAGACTCCCATTTGCTGCAACATGTGGAGTGCTCTTTTAAAAAAACACACATGCACAAACAAACACCCCCTCTAAGGAACTAACTTGCTGACACCAGTCTCCCCATCCCCATTATTAACCCCATGTGCTAGTCGAGTGTAAGAAACCAGCAAATGAGGTGATCAGAAACTCATTTGAAGCCACCAAACAAAAGTCTCAAAATCATTTCTCAAATTTGGTGTTTTTGTTTTGTTTTGTTTTCTTTGTTTGTTCCAGTGGCACCTGCAACATCGACTGCCACTCCTCCAAAATTGTGATCTCAAACATTTATTTGGAGATTCACTATGACATACATACCCGTCCATGTGGTCGGGGTTATCAGATATTTGTTGAGGTTATCTTACTAGGTCGTGGTGAAGAAAAGATCTTTAATTAATCCTCAAGGGTCAAGACTCAAAAGGGATCATCTCAGGTTCAACTTTCAAGCTGAGATTTGGATGAAATTATCAGACATAAAAGTTATCTGTAAAGTCACCCTCTCTGTCACCGCCTATCCCCTCCGCTTTCACCCCTCTTTCAGCAGTGCGGTATCCGCAAAGTAAGGAAATTTTATTAAATCTCAATATGAAATGCTAAAACTTAGCACTTAATGCACAAGTTTCGAGTCTAATTATAGTAGTTGTACAGGTATGAGCAGTGAAAATATATGTGGCAGGAGTGGAGGCGCTCAGGACAAAGGAAAGAGGGGATGAAACTCAGTTTACCACCAAAATTGGTGGAAAAACTAGTTTGGGTCCCGGTTATTTTGTTTTGTAAAATTTCATTCCCAGTTACACATCAGATGCCTTATTATGCCGAAACTGGCCGTTCTCCCCCCCTAATCGCCTGACTTTACCGATAACTTTACAACCCAATTTCTGATATGACCCTCAATTCTTGGAGAGGCACACGATTTTGGGCATACGTCCAAAAAATTCACCAATGTCTGCAAGAGCAGGCCTTTTCCAGGTTGTAATGAACAAAAGGTGTTTTTTTTGTTTAAATTGTAGAATTAGGTTCTTCTGCATGCAGATGGCAGAAGAAGGTCATTTCAATTCATGAAAGCATCTTCCTTGAAGGCAGGTAGGTAGGTGCATCCAAAATACAAAAAGAAAAACCCAAGAGTACTTTCCTAAGCAAGAATAAATCTAGATTAATTATTGGGTTTTTTTTTTGGGATTTTTTCTTTCTAGAGTAAAATTTGAATAATCCTTGTTGCTAAATTTTTGGGAGAAAAAAATCGCCAAATTTCTTATATCAAAATTTTGAAAATAATAAAACCCTATTTGGGGAACAGGCAAAACTTTCATAGGTGAAGATTTCTAAAATATAACTACTAACATTGAAATATAGCTAAACAGCCATGTAAAGTAAATCTTTGTAAAGAATAACATAAGTTTAGGGTTTATGAATTCACCAATTATTGTTCACACATGTGATTATGTTTAGGGTTAGGGTTTATGAATTCACCAATTATTGTTCACACATGTGATTATGTTAGGGTTAGGGTTTATGAATTCACCAATTATTGTTGACACATGTGAAGCAATTCTCACACTCAAAAGTGTAGGTAGGGTAGTAAGTATGATGAACACTTGTGAGCAAATCTTTCAGGCCTTTGATGGGGATGGATATGGTGCTGCTGCTAGCTGGACACAACCACCACCATCTTCAATGCCAGGCTCTTTTGTAATAAGCAAATGTCATGTGGCCATAGTGGCTGCTCTTCTGGTTGGTAACTGGACTTCTTTGCCCAGCAAATTATTTGCCCAAAAGAACTGGTGAAAGTTCTGAACACACACACACACCCAAATTGAGCATTTCCTTCCTTGTCTTGTCTTTGGTGTGTCAAATTGAATACAGATTTTCCTTGCTGCACAAGGTTTGGAAATGGGGAAATTTCTGCATTGGTATCAAGTGAACTTCATCAGCTTTTATAAGAGAGAGAGAGAAGGAGGGAGAGAGAGAAAAGGGGGGAAGGAAGGAGGGAGTGAAGGAATGGAAAGGTACACCACCACCTACTAGACTCATCATGCAACTTTAAGTATAGCCCCATTTACACTATGGCCCAAGCCCGAAAAATCTCTAGCCCAACTTAACCCACCCGAGGTCACCTATTGGACCAACTTGAGCCCATTAAAACATTGTATTTTGTTGGCTTAAGGGCAAGGAGTGTAAAGCCAATGGGTCCAAGTTATGGAGCCAACCCCTCCTTTTGTACCCTCCTTCCCATCCCCTCCGACTCCTTATGTCCACATTTAACAAGATGGCTTCCATCCAATCACAATGATTAAAAATATATGAATGGACCAAAGATTCAAACTCTTGGGTCAAGCCCAAGGAGTTGGGTTTTCATTTTATGATCATTCCTTATTCATAATTAACCCAAGAATTTGGTGCTAAAACACTACCATAGGTGATTGCATTTATTTTAGTGTTGAAATGTCATCAAATTTTGATCTCAATTAGGGAACACCTACCATCAAGCCCAAAAATTACGAGTTTCTTTTGCACAAAATCATAGAAAGGTTAGAAGTAGCCCTTGTTGCTTCCCCCAAAACATTATGTGTAAATCCTAAAACCATCACCACATCATACATGGCAAGCTTGCAAGGGGAGCAAAAGCCAAATCATGCAATTATATGGTTCAAGCTTCCACAAGCTTAGGCTTGGCCCAAGTTGGAAAATGGGAAAATGCATGGTTATTCTTGAGAAAAAAAAATATATGTTGCATTTTGAATTCTTCCCAGTAGTAGCCATGCATCTTCACATTTTCTTACCAAGCTTGCCTCCATCATGTTTGGGTACAGCTTTGCAAATAAACTTATACCAATTCCACCATGACATCCTAATCAACTTTCATCTTGTGGATTTAATCTTCCATCTTTGAAAGCCATACATCCACCACCTTATGATCATAGGTGCCATCAAAATACCTTGATTTTTTTAATAAATCCCAACCTTCTTGGTAGTCCTCCTTTGAGGATATTGGCCAAGTTGGTGAAATTTCAATTAACCCACATTAGACTTGGGTTAATTGCAATTTCACTAGCTCCTTGCAATTAAATAAAGGGGGGAATTTTTTTTGAAATGAAGACTATGTCTAGTTGACTCTAAACTCGAACTATTGATCATATCAAACTATGCAAACCAAACAAAGAGAATAATATAGTGTGATCAAAGTCAATTTTCATTCTCAAATTAGTCATGGGTTCACATGGACACATAAGATTCAATGAGAAAGCATCACCTTCTTTTATAAAATATATTTTGTTTTGTTAAAAAAATTACCATAATTTATGTAACAAAATTATTTTTCATAACATGAACCTATTATTTTTGTGGTCAATAAGATGTTGTCAACAAATTAGATGTTGTTTCATTTTAACCAAATTTGATACCAACAATCTTGGGAATTCTTCCATGAAAGTATGAATTCCCAAAGTGAGAACAAACTTGGAAGTCATAGAAGTTATTTCCTTGCATTTTCACACATTTCCCATACACTTTATGAATATGTTTGAACCAAGCCATGCTTTGGTTGTATTCTTAATTCATTTTCCTTACCAATGTTGGTTACAAACCCAAAGTTAGGGTTGTTACATGGATTTTCTAAAGGGACCAAACAAAAGTGTTTTTAGTTTTTCATTCAAATATTTTATTCTATGTAATTAGTTTTCTAGATTTATATTTTTTAATGCAAACTAAACACAAACAAACCCACAATGCTAATAAGTATTTTTATTTCATAAACAAATGTTTTCAAGTTCAATTTTTACAACAAATGGCACCAAAAATACAAATCTAAAACCAAAACTATCATGTTAATTTATTATTCAAGAACCATAAAAATCTATAATAAAAAAATTATATCATTAACTTAAAATAATTTAAAATGAAATAGCCTAAAATGATCAAGGGGGGGAATCATTTAAAATAGTAACCTACCCTAGTGGATTAACCATTAGTGAATTTGATTAATTATTACTAAATTGACTATTAATGAATTTGGTTGGCTATTAATGAATTAATTATAAATGAGTTTGATTGGCTATTAATGAATTCATTTATTTGTAGCAATTGGCTCCAATTCATTAAGGGGTTGGTCACTTTTGCCATGGTAAATTTGTCAAAGTTCATTCAAAATTTAATGAAATACATAATGAACTAAGACACATATTGATGTAATGAAAAGTACAAATTTAAAATCAAAACCATCATGTTAGTTTACTAGTCAAAACCCATAGAATTTCATAATAAAAATAATATTACAAAATATTTTATTAAAATATGTTCAAAAAATATGCATAAAAAATCTTCCTTCCAAAATATTCTAATTTAAAATTAATAGCCAGTAGTTTAACCAATAGTTTAATCAATAATCTTACTAATAATGCTTTTAACATGGATTTTTTTTGTAATTATGGTTTTGAAATTCATTTTAATTATCTTAAATACATGAATTTAAACTTCAAAGGAAAGAAGATTAAAGTTGATGCACCTTGAAAGGTTTGGGAAACTTTCAGATATAGTCCATTGCAAAAGATTTGTAAACCTTGATCATGCTCCTTATCTCTTCGTGTCAAGACAAGAAGGTGGTAGGGGTTTAAGGTTTAGGTCTCAAAGTCAAATCTTAAATCCAAGAGAGCAATAGTATAAAACTAGGATGTGTCAACTCTTGAATCAAATTCTTGATTACATCACATTACTCAAACCAAAAAAAAGGTGGTTAATGCATTTGAAACCAATTTTACTTCATAAATTCACACAAATTCATTAGACCCATTGCTAGCTTGGACTTGACAGGAGGCACCACCTTCCTCCTGATAGTATATATTGTAACTCTACACACAATTACATTAAAACATAAAAAATGTGAGCATTCCAAAATTGCCAAGTTATGATTCTAGTACTTAAAAATCAACTCAACTTTTTCAATAGTCAAGACACATCCAAATTTGACAATCTAAGACTTTATTTTATATGCCTCAAAACAAGCTTTCCAAAGTCATATCCAACTCTTTAATCAAAGACATGGCTTGACCTTTCAATTTGTCATTTAAATGGTCAAGAATTGTTTTGTTGGTTCATTTTTTATCTTTTAAACCCACATAATTTTTAGGTACTATATCTATTTCACAAATGTGATCCAATTTATTGTATTATTTTACAGAAAGAAATTGATCTAAAATTCATTTTATTTGAAAAAGATTTGATGCCCCAAGTTTCTTTCAAAACATTTGGATGACTAAAAATTTTCAACTTTCAACATAGGAGTTCAACTTAAAAGTTATGCGAATGCTTTCTTTTGATTCCCACACACTTACATTTCATGTGAAATTGTGTTTGTGCTCCCTTGCACCCACTCCAAGTTTTGACCATCAATTGAGTCTTATCTCAATTTAGAAGGTGGTCATTGTTACTTGCACAAAATGTGATTTGAAAGGGAGCTGATCATCCATTTTCTTAGTGGTGAATTTTCACTATTTTTCAAAAAAATAATGAGGAAAACTTGGAAATTATTAGTGTGTTTTCAATTTTTTTAATAAAAAAATACAGCAAAAAATCAGAAGCTTCATTCTCATATAGATGTAATAATAGAACTTGGCCTTTGGGTGATGTCTCTATGAGGTCATTTCAATGCAAAACGTGCATAATTGACATTTGGGTTCCGGCAAAGAATTATGTGTTGATTTTAGAACCTTGATGGATAGAATCTAGAGATGGGAGTCCCATGATATTGAAACCATACCTATTAAGTGGTGTTGGATACCATTTGGCAACCAAAGAACAATGTCATGTGCATATTCATGTCCCAATTTGATATTTTTTAGTTGAACTTCATAAATGGTTAAGGAGGTGATAAGTTCAAGTAATTACAAGTCATCTATAATCATTTCATATTTAGTTGTCTCCTTTTCTTCTTTCCTGAGGATTATATTTGTTAAGAGTTATAAGTTTGTATGATCTTTGAATGCTCAATTTCCCATTGCTTTTGAAAAAAATTGTACCCAAAAAATAAAAATGATATTAAGGTGACATTACCGCAACATTAATTCATATTCATAACTAAAATGCTGTGGTGAAAATGGTTTCGAAGTTCATAGATTGTTTGGTTGTTTTTATTTTTTTTGAATTACATAATGATACCTATATAATGAAATATCCAAATACCTAAATAATACTTCTAGTATTATTCTCTTGGGAGTACCACTTATGTCAGATAATGGCCATTGGTGAACCCAGCTCATGGTCATCCCTCTTTTGGCCACATGCTCCCAATGGCCATTTACCTAACAATCGATTTGGAGAGGACTTTCCCATATCTTAGAGATTTGAAATCTGAAAAAAGAATCCAAAAGGGTGACACTCGAAAATCTGAAGGATCTAAAGGTCAAAAGTGCTAGTCCCAACACTTGAAGGCCCCATTGGCCATGTGGCCAGTTGTTGTTGTGCATCTTATAATCACTCAAAGATCTTCAAAATGTTTGATAATAGAGATCCATGTTGTGTACCAGATATGAGAGAAAAGGTGGAAAATATGATTATCATTGTTACACAGATGCCCATTGGATGAAAAAGCTCCCCCGTTATATCATGTATCTTGCTGCCTTTTAACTTTTGCGACTTTCCCTAATTCCTGGTTGCCAGTTGGTTAAATCTCATAACTCACACTCGTATGCGTACCATAACCCGTAAGGTCAGTGTTCTTGAACAATTGGTTATGTCTAGTAACCTGCAATGCTCTCACCAGTTACATACCTGGTAGACTAACATGAAATTTTTTGAATAGGATTTCATCCACCTGCTCTCCTGGCGTTTCTGCTTTGCCTCTTGTGGCAAGTTCGAGTCCAACACCTCTTAAAATAAATAACACATCTTCGGTGAAGTAGCATAATGGCTTTGCCCCTTTAAGGCAAGGTAAAGTGAACAACAATTAAAATACAAAATGTTTCCATGAAGTTCCAAAAAAATTGAACTCACATTGTGACACAGTAACAACACTTGGTTAATAATTCTTCAAGATGTGGGAACAAAATGAAAACTACATGTATCTACCTTACCCTAGGGTTAGTTTCTTCATTAATCAAATTGAGGTGTTTAAAAATTATCATAATTATCACAGGTTACAATATGAATATTTTCAGTTATTCATATAGCAATCTCACAGCAGACTGATGTAAATATAATAATTTCATTTTTTTTTTAAATTAATTGATTTTTTTCAAATTGTTCTTTTTGTCAATGTGAGAAACTAACCATAGAGTACAATATTAAGGAAGGTAGTTTGTTTGTTTTGTTTGTTTGTCACATTGATATAATCTACCAAATCATAGCGTCCCTCACAATGGATTTAGCACTTTTGTAAGCTTGGGTGAACAAGGGTGCACCAAGGTGGTTTTGTAATGTGTAGACTAATGTTGATAAGTTCTCGAATTTCATTAGGTTTAGTTAGGTTATAAGGTCAAGTTTTATGGTCTGTAAACCAGAGGTTCCAAGTTTTTTTTGAGCCGTCATTGGAACCTAATTGAAAAATTGACTTATTTTTAAATTGAATTAGCTCTTGAACCTGAGGTTTTGCCTCTTTTTTTAAAAAAATTAGGTTCTTCATATATATATAAATAATTTTATTGGAAAAAAAATGTAAACTTGACCTTACATTTTAAACAAATTATTACATGATTAATATTACATGATTTTTCTCTTGGAGTGTGTGCATTAATTGAACAAACTAATTACATGCCTATTTTTTGGGTTTAGTTGTGTGTAATGGAGATGAAACTGGACCTTGTCTCAAACCATACCAACTCAAAATTCTTTGTGAAAATTCAATAAGATAATTATTATTTTATTTTTAAAAGAGCTGAGGGAGCATTTTAGGCCACACTTTTGATATTGTTGGAAAGTATTCAAATCAATGGGATTTTATACAGTGATTTTGTAAATTTTTAAGCTAAGGTGTATAGATATAGAGTTTTTAAATTTTTTTCATTGAAAATTCAATTAAATTGCAAAAACTGGTTTTCAAAGGAGAAATTAGTTGGATAATAAATTCGCACTTTGGCCAGCAACATAGGCCACACTAGTCATTCTTCAAATTAAAAAATGCAACATAAAGTTCTCTAAAAGCTAAACCACCCTGTAAAGTACTAGTGTTTCCTTTACTGGCAATTTTGTGCAAAATTTTGACTTGAAAAATATTGATTTCAACCTATACAAAAGAATTTTTCATGGAAAAAATGAATGAAATTCACAATACTTTGAAATTTTATTTTTATTTTTTCATATCACCAGGTTTTTATGATAAGTTCCAGTAGGTACCCAAGAACATAGAAGGATTCTTTTCTCTTTTTCTCCTACTTTCATATATAGTATGTAGCCAAATTTGACTAAATTATTTTCTGAACAATTGCCACTTTGGCTACATCACAAAATCCTTAAAAGAAACCCTGGTTACCTAGTGTCTCAAACCCACAAACACTCAGGCCAAGTGGCCAAGTGGCCAGCCCAAAAAACATAGTAAAAACGAGCCAATAATAAGTTGTCACCAAACAATTCAATGGCCTGGTGTTCTAAAACATACACAACCGAAACAAGTACCCTAGTAGTAGTACTATGGCTGCCGAATAATTATTTTATTTTAAAGATTCTCCATTTTGAGAAATGAAATACTTTAAAAAATTCTTTATTTTTCCTTCCCCACATATACATATATACACACAAATAAGTAATTTTCAATTTTTTCAAAATATAATATAAATTAGTGTCCAACTTGCCATGGTACTACTACTACTAAGGTATATATAAGTGTATCATGTCTTTCTAACTCATTTTGTGTGATGAATTCTGAGAAATCTATAAAGAAGAAAATTCATGTATATAAATAAATAGATAAATAAATAAATTAGCCAAGATGGGGAACCCATCCACGAGAACTACAAGGCAAGTTTTTAAAAAGCACAAAAGTAAAGGCAATTAAAAAGATTCATCTACCGCAAAAAAATCGACTAACTAACTAACTAACTAAGGATGAAAAAGTTGTCATCTGTCACAAATCAACTAAGGATGAAAGTGCACTGGCTGGCTGAGCACCTCAGTAGTAGTAGTAGTAGTAGTAGTAGTAGTAAAAAGGTGTCATCTGCCACAAATGGGCTAGCTAGCAATGAAAGTGCACTAGTGACACTGAAAGTGCACCTCATTGTGAAGAAGAGAGACTCTCATTGTTAAATGTGAAAGCTGATTTTGTGACAAAAGAATCATTGAAGTTGGTTCTCATGAGCAAATTGGTTGCTTTGCTTTGCTTTTCTTTGCTGTAAAAACAACACTACCTGCAACAATTCAATTCAATTCAGCAATTCAATTCAATTCAATTGTTGCAATTGCAATAGAAGCAAACCACCTACATAACCAACTACCGCCTGGTATGACTGACTCACTGACTCGCTGACACAAGGGATCATCAAACATAAGCCAAGCATGTAATAGTCTAAGTCCAGCTAGGTAGGGTAGGGTTTAGGGTTTAGGGTTGTTACCAGGGATGATGAACTATGTGTTCATTACCTTGACTCTGGCTACAACCTCTAGTCAGATGGATGAAAGAGTAGCACATGCTGTACAGTAGTGAAGCTTGATACCAACCTACCCTACCCTACCCTACCCTAACCTAACCTAACCTAAACCCCCCCACCTCCCCCCTTCCTTTGCACTTTTTTTTTGTTTTCCTACCTACCAACCTTTTTTTTTTCATTAGGTAGGTCAATAAGAAAGGTTGCACATGTTGAAGAACATAGTCAAACTTTGTTATTACTAGTGTTGGGCTGCTTCTTCTTCTTCTTCTTCGAAAACAGGGTCGGTTCTTTTCCGGTTATCAGACCAGTTATATAAGTATATATAACCGTCTGGCTGGTGGTTCCCGTTCTCTGAACCAGCTGCCCTTGAAACTGACCCGGACAAAAAGTTTAAGAAGTCGTAGAACCTGGAAAAAAGCTGGGAAAGAACCGTCGTTGGTTCTTTCGTGAAAACCGGAGGTTCTTTGAGGGTTTGAAATACCTGGAACCGGCCAATCCATTGACTCTGATTGTTTGAAATACCCAGAACTGACAGTTCCTTTGGAAAATCAAAGAACCGCCACACCACACGGGTTGTTACCTACCCGGTGGTCTGTAAGATTTTTTTTTTTTTTAATACTGACCTCCCCATTTTGGTAGGTCTGTATGAACAGCCAGCCGGTTATATACTTACATGATCCGGTTATATATTCTCAAACTGTCAACTATGCACGTATAGGAGGAGAAGGGTCTGTGTTTAGACCCTTCCAGGAATTGAGGCTCCCATCCTGAGGCCGATAGGCAAGGGGGAGGGGCCACACTTCCCGGAAGGGCCTAAATGCACACCACCCTTCTTCACCTATGTAAAGGGATGCTGGGGACTCTTTAAAAAATTTCCAAAATGAGGTGATTTTTGAAAGGTTTCAATTGCCATAAGTGAAAACCAATATATATATATATATATAGTAAAAAAATGTCCAGCTTCTTCATATAATTTGGTTTTCAGTACATAGCCAAAAATATAATATAATGATTAAAGATTTGGCTAAATCCTTCGTACTAGGGATGATCACCACTTTTCACTTTTTTTCATCTGCCTTTGGAGGATTTGCCACAAACAAAACCAAAACAAAACACAAAAGTATGAACAAAGTTTGTTGGCCTTGGCAAGGATATTGTGTTTAAATTCATTATAGAGTATAGTAGCTTCAGGGATTTTTATAGGCCCCTAGGTAATAACAATAGGTCTATCTTTATATGAGGATTCTTGAAAGATGATATTTTGGCTTGTGTTGAAAATTGAGATTAGTTATAATAGAGTTATAATAATATCTTGAAGGATTTTTTTGGGTTTCTTTTAGAGGATTTTTTTGAAGATTAATTATATTTTTTGCAGGGTGAAATATTTGAGTTTCCATAATTCTTTCTTTTGCCTTCAGATACTTTTTCCATGTAAAATGGCAAGGCCACAGACCAATCATCCCATTCACCATGAACCACCATCATTGCCTCATTAACATCATTGGTTCCCAAATGGTTGGGTGTAGGTGTAAGCAGAGCATTAAAACCTTTTTCACCCAACTCTTCCAGCAAACAATCATACCAAAAGCTGCACCCTGAGCTTCTTCACATTCACATTCACATTTCTGGTAGGCAACACAAAAAGGTCTAGTCACAATCTTTGGCTACCAAACCCATGTTGGGCGGGTATTAAACCCGGATTTCAAATAACCGGTCTGGGTATCATCAGCTTGGTTCTCTCAAAAAAGGATCCATGGGTATCAAACAGTGTGATATCCAGGTTGATACCTGCATTGTGGGTATCAGTTCACCAAGAACTAGTGTGACACAAAATTTAGGGTGATGAAACCCAAATTGGTTGATATCAACCGCTCAAAGCAAAAGGCAACAAAACTTATGGCAATTGATGTTGATGGATGGTGAAGTCATGTGGACGATGAGTTTTGCGTTTTGCGGTTTTGTTTTCTTGCATGTTATGAGAGATGGCAATGTTATTGTAACCTTTGGCTTTGATTGCTCTTTGTGGTAATTAGTGTTTCCTTGTTCTTAATGTTGATGGTGTGTTGCATTGTGTTTGGATGATATGGAGTTTTGAGGGGAGTTGTATAAGGGGAGGAGCTTTGGATGCAAGGTAGTGTAAAATAAAGCTAAGTTTTTCTTTTTTAATGGTTGTTGTTTTGGATTTTGGTAGTTTGTTTGGCATCAAGGTTTGGCAGATATCATAGTATGAGGCTGTAGCTTTGTGTTGGTTGAGAAGAATGCCCATCTACCATGAGTCACCTTTCTTTCTTTGTGAAGTCTTGCATTTTCATTGTGCTATAAGCTTTAAAAGAAAAAACATAGGTTTAGAAGCAAATGTTAGGGGCCAATTAAGGAAGATGATGAAACACTATAAAGGTTTAGTGAACAACTTGTGTGGCAAGTATATGTTCTGGATAAGTAATTACAAATTTATGAGCGACATACATGGGTTTCATGTTTTTGGGAAAAAGTATTTGCATTTGTGGGAGCTCTCAAAAAGGGATTGGGAATATATTCTATAAACAGATCTAAGGTGATTGGACTCATTTTGTTGATGAAATGTTAATAATTATTCTATTTTTTTTGTTCAACTTCCTAGTTGGAATTCTATTGTGGGGGAAACCATAAAATCAACTATTGCAAAATCACAATATGTTGTGAAATGCCTTGTGTTTTCTACAACTTTGACTACTTCATGATTATTCTTGAATCTTCAATATTTATTCATATGATGTTCTTGTTTGGACTCTATGTATGTTGACAATAGAATTGGTCCCATTAAGAATTCTCTTTTGGTGACACTAGCTAGTTCCCTTAAGATCTTACAGATCTTGAACCTCAAGTAGGTCATATGGGTAACACCTAGGTCTAGTTCTTAATTACGGTTTAAGACATAAGAACATAAGATACCTATGAATGGAGTTTAAAGTCTAAGTTACAAGTTACCTATCTTTAAGTTAAATAGGACTATTATTTAAGGTTAGGGTTTTAAGTAGGTGGCTAACATCACAAACTTTCAATATCACAAAATTTCAATATAATTTGTGTGAAAATCGTAAAACAATATGTCCCTGCAAAATCCATGGGCTTCAAAATGTAAACCTAACATGAAAAATACATATGTTACTTTTACATGAGTGATATGTTTTTATTTATTTATGATGTTTTGATGTGAAATATGTACAATCTACATTTTAACTAATTTGTGCAATTATCATGATATAATTTTGCATAAAATTATGTGATTTTGTGAATTAAACATGAATATTCATGTACGTCATTCAATAATAATGTCTCATTCATTTGAATACTTAAGATATTGAATGTGCACAAATATCATTCATATTAACTATAGCATGGAATTTATGTGATTTTTGTATGAACCTATGAAAATCAAATTTTACATAAAATTTGTACAAATTTATGAAGTTTGGTAAGTTTGTGGTGAACAAATGGAGGCGTTGCACTTGTCTCATGGAACAAGATTTGAGCTAAATAAAAAGCCCAACTACTTCCTTGTGTTTAAGGTCCTTAACTTTTGACTTGTATTTTTTTAATATTGTGAAACATTTTTACACTTGCATATCTTCATCAACATATTTTTCACATTATACATCATGTGAAAAATGAATGATTATATATATCATACTTGTAAATGTTTGCAGATGCTTCTATTGTTGGAAATATTATTAAAATTTTAAAATTATAATATAAAAATAAAAAATAGAATATGCAATGTTTTAGATTTTTCAACCATATTTTATTAACATATCTTTTTTTAAATGGAACCAAATTCTAGAGATGAAGGATACAATGTACATATGAAGAAAAATGAATTTTCATTGGAGGAAAAAAATGAAAGTGATAAGTTTACAAGGTTTGAAGCATTACCAAGTTTTCAATCAAAAAATGATGATTCAATGTAATTAATTCTAAAAACATTGCATGAACAAAAAGTTAATTGAAATTTCATGGAAGAAACTTTCTAACTTAGTAAAAATTTTGTGTCAATGATTTGTCAAAAGTTAATGTCAAGGTGACACAAATCCTCCATTGTGTTGTGCGTTATAATAGTCTACTCAATTTTAATCCAATAGGGTGCAAATGGGATAACACAAGCCACACCCACTTGTTTTTTTTACTACTTTTGTGACTGCTTTTTGGAGAATACTCTAAGAATATTCTTAGAATATGCTTGAAAAAGTTTTTGAAAAAATATTTTAAAATTTTAAAAAAAATTATACTATTTTATTAAGGTTTATGTCAAAATCTTGGCAAAAATGTCATTTTCAAAAAAAATTAAATCCATTTACAAGTCCTTTTACTATTTAAAAACAAGTGTTATAATGTTTAATGAATGATTTTGTTAATTTTTTATTCATTGGATTAATTTCAAATTAATTCACATGTTCCTATGATATGTTAAAAATACAACTATATAAAAAAATCTTACAATTTCAACATCAAATTAAATTATGACTTTAAAACATGAAAAAAACCAAGCAAGTGTTACATTTGTTATGGCATATGTTATTACGACTGCACCCAAGAAACAAGGTTGAGGAAAGGTTTGATTTCATACTTCAAGAATAATGGCATAATTGTATTGAAAAAACATTTGGATACAAATCATGATCAATTGAAATGAACAACAACATGAAAAGTCTAATTCAAAGATATAGTTGCAAAAAAAAGGCATGTAATAAGTTCAAATGTTATTTATATCTTTCACTATGAGAGAATATAGGGTTTTATAATTGGGCTTGCAATTGGGTTTTCCAATTACAATGGACACTTGCAACTCATGGTATTTACAGAACCTTGAGTGTTAACAAACAAGTTGTAACAATTGTAGCGAACACCCTATGTTATATACAATATCATATATACGGTGCAACTCACATGCAACTATATGCAACTTTTTTACAACTAATCTCCACGTCATATTCTCACGCACATTCCAACATGGCAAACGAAATGCCAATGTGGTTTTTCATCCATTTGTTGACCGATGACATATGTTAATACCTTTTGCAATTTATTTACAACTATTTTACAATTAATTTGAAATATATAATCTTTAATTATTTCATTCATCCATTTGATGAATGAATTATATTCTTATGTTTTATAAATTATGTACAACTATTTTACAACCAATTCAACAAACATATTTTTTCATTTTTTCATTCATCCATTTGATGTGAATGGATTTTATCCCAATCCTTTGCACCTTATTTACAATTATTTTACAACTAGCTTGATGAATATATTCTTTCATATTTCATTCATCCATTTGACAAATGGATTTTAAATATCCTTATCTTTTGCAACTTATTTATAACTATTTTATAACTAGTTTAACGAATACTATGAATTACAAGTGTCCAAGTTGATTAACAAGTCATTTTTTATTAATGGACATGTACATTTTAATTACATGCCTACGGCTTGAATGACATTTGTATTTTTGACTAGTAAACTTGATTAAAGTGACCTATTTGACTATATATCAAATTGAACATCTAGTCAAGTTGGACAAAACAAAATGATATCCTTAGTCCAAATGGACAATGGTGTTCTAAATAAATGGTCCTATTCTACTTAATTGGACAAGATAACTTCTAACTAGGTTAGGCAATAGCCTAGGCTTTACCTTCATACAAACTTAATTACCTACATACTTACCCACATACCATTTTACAAACCTATTTACCTACCTACCTCCTATTTCTCACCTACCATCCTACATCTTTACAATCCACCTACTTCTTAACTTCCCACCTGCCATTTGAAATCCCTACCTATTAACCCACTTACCTACCCTTCTACCTACCAAGCATCATGCAACCTATCTATTAATTACCTAATTTTCTTATTTACATACATAACTAATGATGTGAAATAAACAAGTGAAATAAAAAACTTGACAAGTTTTGTCAAGTTTGGAAAGTGTAGTCCATTGGTAAGGGCTTGGTTTATCATCAAGCTGAAGTGAGGGGTTCAATTTTTAATACTTGTAACCTATATACATGCTTAAAGAGTTAAGGTAAATTAGGCTAGGTTAAGTTAGGAAGGTTAAATAAACTAAGGTAGGTTAGGATAAGTAGCCTAGCCTAGGCTACCACCTACCTATTTGCCTTTTTACGACCTACCTAAACCTATATATTACAACCTACCTACCTAGACCTACCTACACAATATAAAATAAAATAGGGTAATAATTCCAAAAAAATTTGGGTATAAATTTGACCAATCAAATGGTCCATTATTTAGTAGTCAAAATGATTAGTCAAATAGTCCAATAATCCAATAGTTTGCTAGTCAAAAGTCCACCTTAGTCACATAGGACACATCTAAATCAACTTATCCATATTAACAAGATGGTCTTTTTGACACTTGTCCAAATGGGGTCCTTCTTGATTAGATTATCTAATCAAACTAATATATTGTTGTAATAATGTTTAATCTTTTATACTTGGCCCATGGGGCATATTGAAATATATGGGACACACATGTGGAAGGCCATTGAGGAGTTTCCCTATGGTGTATGTGTGGTTTGTCTATCAGTAGGTTGTAATTTGGGAGGTAAAGGGACAAGATGATGTTCTACTATCATTGGCAAACCTCAAGAAGAAGTTATAATAATGGGTCCAAACATGGTAAATGGACCAAAAATTACATCCACCCAAATCCAATTTTTAAATATGACAATTTTTAAACATAAACATAAGAAAGTAAGTTCAAACTTTTTAAAAGTCTTGTTATGGAAGCTTCCATGCTTCCATTGAGTTTTTATTAGTTGCATGCAAAATTTGGAAAATTTTACTACAATAAAAGTAGGTAACAAGTAAAAATGAAACAAACAAGTTAATATTGTGTTCATTCCTAGTTTTACATTAGATGTTAAATATATTTTGATTTTATAATGAAAAATTTCAAAGTTCACTAATATATTTAGCATGCCATTGATTTTATTTTTTAAATTCCAATATTTAATATACTTGTGTTTGAATTTTAATATACTTTGTAGGTTGTGACATATGTTTGATTTTGATAAATATATATAAACATACTTTAAACATGTGGTTTTAAAATATAGTTGTAGCAAAATAGAAGAACTTCATAGAATTAAACATTAAAATAAATAATATTTTTAAATTCAATATACCAAAACTTATTTGATGGCCACTTTCCATTTATGCTACAAGGTAATTCTCTGGTCTACTTTACCATGTTTTCACCCTAATTAGTGAAAGATAGCACGTACTATCGACTTTCCACCCTTGTAATTATTATTTTTCAATTATTTTGTTTTATTATCTCTTTCGATGGTGGTAGTACTATTGGCATCAAGGTGTTAATTTAATTGCAAGGCAAAATTATTGCCAATGGCATTGAATTTTTAATTATTTTTTATATTGGTTTTGTTATTTTCATGTTCTATAATGTCAATACCTTTCGTCATGCAAGGAAATAATTCTATTATAAAATAAAATTAGCAAGGTATGAAAAAGGATGGTAACTATAATTTATTTTGCTAAAAATTGTTAATTTTTATTTATATAACTTAAATAGTTGTAATTCTTGCATGTTGTAATTTAATTTTTCTATTTTATACCTAACAATCACCAAGGACACTGGCCATAATTTCCAGACCCCATGATTACACCTATGTACATTCATATTCTCAACAACATGTTCAACCAACTACAAGATTAAAACATGATGTAATGCCATTTGCCAACTTGTAACTACCAAGTTTGCTAACAAGCAAAACAAAGGGGAAATGTTGTGAACATTAGTATTGACCAACATCACCGTAATTAACATCATCATGGACAAAGTTTATCCATGAACATCCATTTTTCATTCATGATAATTTCTAATTTGATGGATGAAATTCATCCACCAACATTCGTTTTTCATACATAACATGTAATTAACTTGTAGTTAATTTATAATTTATGAAGGTTTTCAAAAAAGTTCCTTGGATGGTTGGCATAAACAAGTGTGCGTGGAAGCTTCATTGAATAAATCCCAAAGGGGTATAAATTAAAATAAAGCCTTTCATTACCTCTAGTTTGTTTAAGACCAATTTGAGGTAAGATTTTACATCATATTTATTTATTTCGAATTTTAATCTATTTCATATTCATGTTTCATATGTTATTAAAATAAAAATTCACTAGAATTTTTATTTTGAAAAAAAATTGTGTTTTTATTTCCAAGTTTCATGTTTTATGGTTGGATTTAGATTTACACCTACCTTTGTCATAATTTGTTTTGGTCTTTGTCATTGTTGGACTAGTATATAAGATGTACTCGGATATCAACCTAAGTATCAATATGAGTATGAAAATACTTGATCAATTAGGTATGGTTTGCTCATAATACTACGGTTGAAACCATATTGCCATGGTATGTGAAAATTGGATATTTCGATTCATATGAAATTCTACTGGTAATAACATTTTAGGTACCTTGATCTATATTCATATATAACTATTTATGAACATTTATGTCATGGTATGAGTATCGACTTTTTTAGAATGTAAGGTGTAAATTATAAACTATATTATTCTTCCACATGGCGATAAGTTGTTACATTATAGTTGAGGGCGAGTTTTCAATGATGGTAGCCTTTGCCTCTTATCAATGATGCATTAGTGATGAATATAAAACATTTTCAAATCAAAGTTGTCATAATATTTTATGCTAGTTACTGTATATTGGTGCATTCATACTAACATGTACTAAAAGCAATTGTAACCATTGCTTAATTTTTGAATTTTGGATTGTTGATAATAATAATAATAATTTATAAAATGCTATTGTGAATACATTATGTACATGTCATAAAAATTTGGAATCGATCTAATGAATGAAAAATATGTATAAAGACTTTTAACCTCTTGTGTTAAAAGTTACATAAAAGCAACTTAAAACAATTTTGACACTAAAAGCACAATTTGAAAATATTTTTTAATGACATATTTTTGGATTTTTTAAATATACACCTTAACATACTAGTATTTTAAAAAAATTATAATTTTTTTAAAGACATATTAAAAAGATTTTAAAAATAAAACAATGGTCTAAGGGGGCATGTGTGACTCTTAATAGGGTGGTTGGACCCATATGACTTATCAAATGATGAATTATTTTTTTCCAACTTGGGATCTACATGTGTAGGTGAATTTTATTAGTAATTTTATGCCTTTTATAATATTAATAAAATAATAAAATAAAAAAATTCCAACTTGGCAGCCTTAACCTTTGATGAATGACACATTTGTGATGATTTTGGGATATCTACAAATCAATTTTGTTGTGGCCAGTGTTTTGTTGGTTTTTTAAAAAGGTTGATAAAGGATTTTTTCTTTTCAACTTACGCAAAAATTTGCATTTTTTTGTGGCATCGCACATTAAATCAACATATTCATATTTGTACTATGTACCCCTCTTGTATCACACATTTCAATACCATGATATTCATACTATTGTATGAAAATTGTAAACTTTGTACATATTGATACCACTTGGTATGAATTTTCATATTTTTGCCTCAATACCCATATTGCCATGGTATACAAATTTCAAAAAAAGTCAAGTACTTGTAGCAAATGGGTATGTTAAAAATCCAATACCAATCCAACATTGGTTTTCATGTACATTGGAATTTTTTTTCCTTTTGAAACTTTTGAATTTGTGACAAAAAAGAGCCATTAGTGGATTGTAACCAATCACATGTGGTTACATTGAATGTATGTTTGAATATATATTATAACTAAAAGCATAGGAAAAGGAGGTAATACAAAAAAATAACAAAGGTGAAAGGAAAATGAGGAAAATTACACTAGACATTTGTAAGATTTTCTATATGTAAGACTTTTTTAATGTAGTTGAATGAATAACTCCATGTCACATTCACAACCAAAATTGAATAAAGTTCATAAAATCTTGGTTTGATGCTACAAGTCACAATTATGGTGAAAGGTTTCATACAAACTTTCACATAGGCCTCAAAGTTCACCTATTAAGTTATTAAGGTGTGAACTTCTAATATTGCATAAAAAGATGCATGGTAGAAAATAAAAAGGAGAATTAAGCTTTAAGGCATGTCCCTACAAGCTTACAAGAATTTATTTAGGTTTTGCACAACTTGGTGGGAAGGAGAAAGAGGTGAAGACCTAGGCAAAAACACAATGATGAGCAACACAATAGCATATAAGAAAATATGAAAGCAAGTGAACAATGATGAGTAGCATGACACTAGTACACATGGAAGCATGAAATAAGAAATGACAATGAACACCATGGTGAGTGGTTAGGAAAACACGAAAATATAAAGAAGACAATGATAAACACCACAATGGGCAAAAAAGAAAGCACAAAACCAAAACATAATAAATATTTGCAAAAAAAACACAAAGGAGTGAAAACACGTTATACTATCCATAAAATGTTGTCACAAGGCAATTTTTGAAAGATTTTGATATTTGTGATTAACCGTTTGATGAAATATAAATGATTAAGTTAATAAAGGACTCAACATTACCATGTTATATATACTAATCACATTGTATGAATTTTTAATAGTTTTTGAACTATCATAATATAATGGACTTTTTAAAAAGTACCCAAAAAATTAGAACATTTCATAATCAATGAATGTGGACTTCATGCATTTTATATAACATTTTTTTATTGAATAAAGGACTCAATGATAATACAGTTTGGTAGCATTGATACCAAGGATGACTTTCTGAAAGGATTTTGATGACCAAAATTTTCTATGTACTTTGAATTATGGTTTTTTCCTATTATGTCCTTTCTTTAGTGAAAATAGGTAATAATTTAGAAGCTCGTATTTCAAATTTAAATTCTCTATAAGGTAAACTAGGGTTGGAATTTTTAGTGATAACTTACCAAATGACTTATGTGATTCAAGGTATCTTGCTTTCACATTGCCTCCGTAGTGTTAATTTAAAGAATTATGGACTTCCATATGTGCTTAAAACTATTACACTTTAATGTGCTTTCATTTAAAATTAAGAAACAAGATTGAACACCATGGTGAACAATTAGGAAAACATGAAAGCAAGAGATAACAATAGACATCATGGTGAGTAGTTAGAAAAACATGAAAATAAGAATATGACAATGGGCACCATAGGTACAAGTGCAAAAAGAACACAAAGGTATAAGATAATGAGTAGTATGTGAGAAGAAGGAAATCACAAATCTAAGAAGACAATGATGACCAACATGTTAAACAACCCTAGGAAAACACTAAGGCAAGAAGACAACAATGAACAACACCATGAGTAGTTAAGAAAACATGAAAACAAGAAAACAACAATGAGCATGGGCCATTGTGAACACACAACAACGAGAATTTGAATTAAAGCAAAAGACCTTCAAGTCACAAGAATGATGGAGCTTCCAACCACCCCCCCCCCCCCCCCCCCCCCCCCCACCCCCTACATCCACAAAACTCAATGCAATAAAAAAATGTGCCTTTTGCCTTTTTGACATGCAACAATATGAACCTTATCTTAGTATATAAGATGTGCACAAGAAGCCTAGGGTAATGTGAAATATGTATTAGAGG
>Ga0116227_10006445_pt1 | contig 23785 bp, 27 predicted proteins | sample S1TSphgellanicum_FD_89693 | JGI IMG/M metagenome (GOLD analysis project Ga0116227, IMG submission 89693) | Host-associated microbial communities from peat moss isolated from Minnesota, USA - S1T2_Fb - Sphagnum magellanicum MG | ecosystem: Host-associated > Plants > Peat moss > Unclassified...
ATTTTATAGATCAACCAGTGTAATTTGGTAAACATTCGCAGGTGAAGAATGTTATGACAAGGTGCTAACTGAAGAATTTTAAAGAATTTTAATGTGCAAAATGAAGAATGTCATCACTAGGATTCTATAACAACAAACTAATTTAGTTCATTTGCATTACCTTGATGTGGGTAATGCATAAGGGAATTAGGTTGGATATGTTATTTCTAATAACACATGAAGTTAATGTAATAATGAAGTAGATGAAATGAAATAATTTCAATTGGGCCTAAAGGAAATTGCAAAACAATTAACTAATAATAGTGCATTTGCATTACCTTGATGAGGGTGATGCATTTGTCAGATTGGATTTTTTTATGTGTTCATAAAGTATTGCATTGATGAAATAGATGAAATAAAATAGTCACAATTAGGTCTAAAAGTATTGCAAATTAAAATAATAAAATGATCTAATGAACTTACATCACTTGATGAGGGTAATGCATATTGGAAATAGGTTGGATATGTCATTTATAAGGTATTGCATTGTTGAATTAAATGAAATGAAATAAATTAACCTTTGGAGGAGGGTATTGCACAATAATAAAATAATACAGTGCCTTACCTTGATAAGGTAGTGCATAATTGAATTAGGGTGGACAAGTTATTTCCAATACATTCTTAAGGTATTACATTGTTGAATCAAATGAGATGAATAAATTAACTTATAGGTGAAGGTATTGCACAACAATAAAATAATCTAGTGCTTTTGCATTACCTTGATGAGGGTAATGTATAAGTGAATTGGGGTGGATAAATTATTTCCAATAGGTCCATAGGGTATTGCATTGTTGAATTAAATGAGATGAAAATAGTTTCATAGGATTGAAGGTATTGTATTAAAGCAAAAATTTGTGTTTATGATTTATTCCAATGAGGGTATTGTATAAAAGAATCAGGTACAATTTGATATTTTCCCTCTACCTTGGGGGTATTGCATTTCAAAAAAATCATCTAGTGGGTGTGCATTATCCTTGTGAAAGCAATGTGAAGATTGATTAATTTACATTTTTTTTTGCAAGTTATCTTAAAGGTATTGTACATGTTCAAACTCTAATAACAATGAGGGAGTGCAAGGAAGGTATTGCAAAAATAGTTAAATCAATGGATTAATGTAACTTCACTACTGCAAAATGTGGGTGCAGTTCGTTAGTCCCCACTCAGTGGACCAGTGAATTCATTACATACCCATTAGGTCTCGCCCATTGGGACAACTGGATTCATTCAAAATTCAATGAAATCACTTGGTGTACATGGACGTATTTTGTTGTAATGCTTGAATAAAGATATCAAGTTCTTTTGCAATACCTTTATATGATTGTTGACAAATAATTTAATTTTCAACTTTTATAAGGCTATAATTTAGAAAATTTAGTTACAATACCTTCATTTGGGTCATTGTAACATTGTTTTCAACAATCATAAAGTTGCAAGGTCTAGTAGGTAAGTAGAAAAGGTGGCAAAGCAACCTACTTAATATGTTGAAATACCCTCATCAACCTGAGTCATCATTGCCTTGGTGAAAATTTAATGCATAAGTACATTGGTAGGTAAGTAGATGGGTAGGTTAATAGGTAGGCAAATGGATGGGTAAGTAAGTAGATGTGTGGGTGGGTAGGTAGGTGGATGGACCAATAGGTAGGTAGTTGGTGGAAAATAGGTAGTTGGGGAGGGAGGAGACTAGGGTGCATGGGTGGGTAGTTTAAATATAGGTAAGTAGGTGAAGCTTGGGTAGGTGTGGGGGGGGAAGAAAAAAAAGTTCCCCCAAAAAAAAACCAAAATAGGTTGAAGGAGGGAAAAAAAAAAAGGTCAACTTGAGCTCACCACCTTGGTTAGCCCAGGGCAAGGAAGGACAAAAAATGTACACCCATCAACGTGCGATCTATCCACATTGGTGCATTAGTGGGTGCTAATTCACTTTAGCCATATTAGGAATGAAACTTAAAGTTACAAAAGAAATCAATATCCACAAAGTAATGAAAATGTAGCACCAATACCCATATTTGGACATAAGGGGGGTGAAAGTTTTTAAACAATGAAGAAAATATAATGTTGGGCTTAAAGGGGGAGTAAAATTTTGAGTAGCACCAAAATTGACCAAATCTAAATTTCACCTTGCCTTGTTATTTCTTGATTGTTTTCAACTAATCATTGCAATTATTATGCATACTATAAGTATAATATTTTTGAAACTTGTACATTTAATCTTAAATTTCAGCATTTTATATCCATATTTAATAAAAATTCATTACTTCATGGATAACAATGTTTAAAAGTTGAAAGAAGGGTCCAACAAAGGTCACTTTACAAGTATTTCAATATCTAATGCATGGGATTCAAAATAATTATGACATCAATAATTAAGCACATGAAAACATTCAAAAGATAAAATTTTAATTAATTTTTTATGGAATTTAATGTAATTGGAGCTTCATCTTGTCTTCATTTTATGTTTAAATGCAATGTACTTTTTATTTTATTTTGTATTTCACCCCCTTAACAATCAAACTCAAGATAATGATACTATTTTTTTCCACTTTACCAATGTCTTTATTATGTACTAGCAAATGCAATGCCTTTAGGGATGCATTTTCACCTTAATTAGTCACAAGTGGTGAAGCTAATATTAGGCTAAGACTTATAGGACAAACTAATAAATTACTTGAATATGGCACCCTAATTCATGGGTGGTGGGGTATTGTGGTAGCTAAAGCCCTAAGGCAAGGGTTTTAACATGGTAGAGACCATGGTTGTGCAATGAAAATAACCAAAAGTGGGTTTTACAATTTTTGTAAAGCCTAGAGAGAGCATCTACGGGCTTTACAAAAATCATAAAGCCCATACAAGAATCAAATGATCTTTTTTTGCCTTGAAATAAGGTGTTGTGACTTGAAAATGTGTTTGTTCTTCTTCGGTGTGAACAAGGCCCAAATAAAAGTTTGAATGAAGAAGTAACTTAATGGATAAAGAGCTACAATGTTTCAAATTAGCAAAAAATGCCAAAGTAAGGGACAATTGATCATCATGAACTATTGAGGGAGGCATTGTGCTTCATATGTTGTTTTTTCTATTTTTGTGTTATTTTGTTGCTTGCAGGTGATGAGCTTTGTTTTGCTTTCTTCATGGTTGTGACAACATTCGACATTGGTCAAGCGAGAATCTTGCATTATTTTGAAGCTAGTGATTGATGAAGGATGAACATTATAATATATGAAAGGGTTTTTTACATTGTGAAGTTAAGTTCCAACATTGGAGTTTTGATTGGTTTTTCTACATTTGTTTCCTTTGTTGTTTTCAAGTTTGTAGATGTATGTTTGTTATGGGTTTTTATTGCAATACGTTCTAATGAAAGGGTTTGTGAGGGATGAATGCCCCAACTCCATGGAATTTTTAAGGTATAACACCTTGTATTCCTACTACACCATAGCCTTCTCTCAAGTGTAGACCGGTCATGTTGCATAGTGTAGAGACCGGTTGAAGAAAATGATGAAAAAATAAAGGGTTTTGAAAGTGGTTTTATTGTGGCAATTGGGCTGGGTGGAGAGAAATGATGTAATGTTGGGATGTTGTGGTTATGTGTGTGTGAGAAGGAATACCTATTCGAGTGGGGGCTCTAAAGGAAATTGATGTGTAACCTAAAGAACCTTTGGATTGTTGGGACATGCAATGGGTGATTTGGCTCGCCATTATTTTTGTGTCCAACTTATCGAGATTGAATTATGGGAAGGGAGAGGGATTCATGCTCCATGGTCGTGAGTTGAAAATGAAAATTGCCATATTTCAACTAATGGGTTCAAGAGAGAAAAACTAGAGCGAATTGATTTTTCATGGTCCATAGTTTATATGTTATAAATATTATCAAGCTCAATGTTGAACTATCGTAACATTCTTCTTTGGAATTCCATGGAAGTTAGTTGTTGATATGTTTTTATTGTTAGTAGTTGTGACATTGGCATTGCCCTCTCTTTTCGTAACAATGTTTGAATACGCTAAAAAAATCTAGCTAGGTCTTTTATGGTTTTGAAAATGCTTTTGTATTTTCATGTTCTCAATGCTTCCAATTATTCTCTCAATGTATTCCCCAAGCTCCCATTTGCTCCCATTTGTTCCCATAAGTTGTTCCCAATAATGCGTAACAACTTCATCACATATCTTTTGCCCAAAAATTCTACTCTTGTAGCCAATCTAGTAGACCAAAGGGAGTGACTACTTAACCATTTATTTGGGAGTGACACGCTCCTAAGTCACGGGGCGAAACCCACTTGAAGGTTTCACAAAGTCAAGTTGCGGAAATTGTGACTTAGCGGCACGCTCCCAGCTTCCAACTCTAAAAGGGGTAGAGGGTCGAGTTGGGAGCCCAGGGATTAGACTAGGAAGAGGGACTAGTTTAGCTCGTGTGAATCTACATCCAAAAACCAACCACAAGAGGTTAGTTTAGCACTTGGGTGTTGGGACTTGCCACGGGCACTTGGACACACAAGACTCACCACGGCCCAAACTCGAGAGTAAGCCACCAACTTACTCCCTATAGTATTCTCTGCAGCTTGCCGCCGAGGCTACATCCAAATGGCACATTTTGTTGGGACTCCCAAAATGGAGTCCCGAAACTATCCCGACTGGACTCTTGGAACTTTGAACGGCCATAACTCCCGACTGTGGAGTCCGATCGCGACGAGGTCTGAACCAAAGTTGTAGCCCTCGTCAAGATCTTTTCAACTCCATGTTGCACTCCCTAAGGCGACGTCGGGAAAGGGTCGATTCCTGACTTTTAGTGGTCGGGAGTCAAACTGCCAGTTTGACTTTCGGCCCTTCTTTTGCCCATAACTTGGGCTACAGATGTCCAAATGGCCAATGCGAGGCCATTTTCGATATCTACGTTTCAAGACCTTTCCAATGACATCAAGAACACTTCAATGCGAGGTGTTTTGAACCTTGCTGTCAAACTCTAAACATTCGGGAGTCCCAGAGGACTCCAAATCTCCAACTTTTCCAGGTGTTGGGCTTCACCCCCACACTTGACCAAAGTGGGGTTGCGACAGGGAGTGTTCATAATGAATGTTCATAATTAACTTTTCATGTTTTTCTTAAAGGTACTAAAATAATAATTATTTGAATTATATACATACATAAATGAGCTACTTGAAAACATAGACTCCAGATAAATCTAGAAAATAAATATATTAGAGCTATCCATAAAATACCCCAAACTAGGGTTAAGCAGCCCTAGTGTTGGTGAAAATTATAAGGAGACAATGAGAAGACAAGATGAAAAAAGTACACATTAAAAAAATAAAAAAAAGTTTTGTTAGAAAAGGATCCTGCAAATCTTCTTATGGACTGAAACCTAGCTTCATGAAATGGTACCTAATTTCACTCACTTAGCACCTCACTCAAACTGGGGATGAAACAGGGATTAGAGGGTCAAACTAGGTCTCAAAGTCAGGGTGACTTTAAGGATAACTTTACTACCTAGAATCTACCAGATACCTAGCCCCCCCCACCCCCAAATTGATGAATGTTTCATAGATGAAAATAGCAGCAGCACCGCACAGTGTTTCATCCAAGAGAGTGGAAGGATTTTGTGTCTTCGAAGTCAGCTCAGCGCTGTGACATTGCGGCGAAGAGGAGGAGCACGAAAACACGACGTTTTGTGCGCGTTGTTCGCAGGAAAAATCAGTCGTCCTCCCGTTCTCAGTTCTCGTTGCAATGGCAGGTAAGGAACGAAGGCTCTTCTCCGTTTTCACGCTGCCAAATCTTTTGTTTTTCCCCCTTTTTGGGTGTGGTTCTTTGGTCGTGAGCTTTCATTCTTAGCTCTGGATCTATGGCGAACCTTTTGGTTGTCAACGGTGTCTCTGGTATGTAGTATTTCGTTCTCGGAATCGGATCCATGTTCTTGGTATGAAGCAACTGTGAGCTTGGTAGACACCAACGAAAACAAAGGGGAAATTTGGGAGGTCAAACATGCGCTGCTGCTGTTTGTTCGGATTAGGGTTAGGGTTAGGGTTTCGTTGATCTGAACATTCAAGCTGCAGAAGAGGAACACCAAGCAAGCAGGAAATGCAGGAAGTAGTACATTGTTTTCGGGGATAGTTTTATGATTCTCAAAACTGGCGTGTGGGTTTCGGTGTGTGCCTTGAATTTGTACAGCTGCACGGAGTCACTTGACGAGCACTGGGAACTCGATGCTCTATTCCTTTCTACTCTTTATCATAACGTTGTCACTACAGCAGGTGTACAGAGAGAAACTGGCCTCAACGGAGCTTTACACCATTCTTGGTGGTCTTATATCCTCAATTCTCTTCCTCCTAGTTGTGACGGTAAAGAAACTTAGCCAGATATTCTGTTATTGTTATGCTGGCATTCCTTTCGAATTTTCTTTTCTCAGGAGAGAAGTTGAATCTCCAAAAAATAGAGCTGAAATCTGAGGAGAGTAGTGTGAAAGATTACTACATTCTGTGTCTTTGGAGAAGAAGGTTTAGGGGAAGAGCAAAGAGCATTGTATGGTTTTTTTATTACGGGTTGTGTGTTGCAGTTTATTGGTAATCTGCAGGAGTCTGTTGGTGCTCGCACTGGATGGGGAGCTGGTAGGGTTTCTTCTGGTTTTGTCACCTTGTTTTTCCCTTTGTTGGCTCATCAGAACCAAAGAATCTGTGGAAGAAAACAGCCCTGAGAAACAGCAAAAGCATACAATTGTTTTTTCTGAGGATGTCTTCTTCTTCTGATGGGTTAGTTGAAACACCATTTTAAAAATCTGCTGTACTGTAAATATTTTGTCCTTGATTTCCCTGAACATTGACAAGGTGTTTGGGTGATGCTTTTTGGTGGGGGGGTTGTTTATCCAGTGATTGTTGCAGAGCTCATTGCAGCAGTAGCTGCAGGTGCAGTCCACAGAGTATGCGTCACTACCTGGTAAGTTCAAACTTCTTTTTCATCGCTAGTGATGCATTTTCTAGCTTGATTACATAAACACCAGCATTACCCTGAATTCTATTAAAGATCAGAGAGGGATCTGATTCCATCTTTGCCTCCATGTCCTTTCTAATGGCTCAACACTGTGTGGTTTTGGTTACAGTTTCCTATTTTCACTCGGTTGGCTCTATGAATTGAACAAACTGTCAGCAATCATGCACCAGCAAACTGATGTGGTGAAGAGAAAGATCTATTGATTCTTTATCACTTCATGTTCACTTTATCTTCTTGTTTGCAGTATTTGGCTACTACTATCAGTCTTTGAGTTTGGTGAGTGCTCTCTCTCTCTCTCTTCCTCCAATTCTGTGGTAAAGGTCTAGCCAGTAAGATGTCCATTTCCACATTCTGTTTCTGCCTTCTCGTTTTTTTTTTCTGTTCAGAACCTACTGCAACCCTCAACCTGTCCCATTTGGAGGCAGCGGTGGGGGAAAACTGCTGTTGCTTTTAGAGTAAGTAGGTTTTACATTGGGGATTTGATCAAGTTGTACACTTGGTCTGCTGCAGTTCGGTTAGCTGTCTTGAATACTGTATCTGGAATACCATACCTGTCACAGATAATTGGCAGTTTTTGTTGGAATATTTAAATATTTCAAAAAATAGAGTCTGGTAGTTTGAATTTGAACATTTCATGATTTCAACACTTGCAAATGAGTCTATGAGGGTCAGCATATATGATTGGTATGTATAGTGGTAACCCAACAACAGGAATTAAGATTTAGCTACATGAAGATTGTTGATTCCTCAGAATTCCAATACAGTCAGCTCAAAATTTTGATATTTTTTGACAATGAGCCCTTTTGTGAATGATTCATTCAGTGCCAAACATCAGTAACTTGGTACTCAAAAGTGGACAGCTTTGCAACATTTAGAATTGTAAATGCTTTATCTTTTGAAGTGTAATTGAAACCCAAAATATACCCAAAAACATCTTGTGAGTTGAATTGTACTTCTAAATGCTTCTCTTGTAAACTTCTTGGACCTCTCTGTGAAACAAAATCCTCAAGGTATATCCTGTGGTATCTTTGACACATGTTCTGAACCAGAGGATGCAGGTATTGAAATTATTTGCATGCCTCATGTTCATTCAAATATCTCAATTATTGCAAAGTTGGGAGTTATCAATAGTCAATTTTACAGGTTTCTGAGGTTTTTGTAGCTGTAAAGAGTTCTTTGTCTCTCAGATGGTCAGTTTTATTGTCCTTCTGAAGATAAAAGGCTACCCCCTTAAAGATTCTATTAAAGAGGACTAGAGGGTTGCTCAATAAGGAAAAATTCCTCTTTGGAATTCCAGCATTTATAGTATTCCAAATGATCCTGTATGGAGTCTTGTAAGTAGAGAGCTTCTTGTAAGCCCACTTGGTCTTTGGTCTTTGGTCTTCCACGCTATCCTTTTCTATGTGTTTTGTCTATCTTGTTGTGTTTTTTTTTTTCTTATCTCCTTGTTTTGTTGTTTGTTGCTAGCCAGTAGCATGGCTTAGTCTTCCCGTTGCTTCAAAATGTCCTAAACCCTATTCAAACCAATGACAATCGATTTAACATTTTTGAGTCTTCCATCTGTTGTTCCCAAGGACATTTTCCATACTCTAAAGGCATACCTAAAACTCCCAAATGGATATTCCCTAGCGTCTTTTTTTTCACTTTTAATTTGTGGCATAGGCGACAAAAAAATTTAATGATTTGAATCACATGTGGCAAAGATAACAAACTTGTCAAAAAATAGGTGGCTACTACCACCATATTCAAATCACCTTAATGCAATTGATTAAACCAACAAAATGTTTATACTATCAATGATGAATTCAACTTTATCTATATGAGCTGGCTATTAAATCTTCATCTGAATCGCATTCTTACTATGGTTGTTAGCTACCTCTTGAAAATATTGCACAAACTCTTGATGTTAAAGTCTAGCATATTGGCCCTGCCCATGTGAACTATTTACGCTTAACCACATAGCTTGGTATGGAAAGTTCTCAAGTGTGAAGAACTTTTATGCATACATAACAAGCAGCTGCAAATGGGGATTCAAGTGATTGCACAATTTGTTTTTCAAGAAAAAAATTGAACTAAAACATCGTTCATCATCGATAGAACCAAAAACATGAACCCTAGCTATCTCTACCAACTTTAAGTATTTTAGAAAATAGTGTGACAATAGTTGAGATGCATGGATCACCCACCACAATTGTGTGAAGGGATTTTGCAAAAATTGGATTAATCTTGTCAACAACAAGGGCCACAACTTCCATGATGGCTTGTGTAACATTAGGTTTTGTTGTTAGCTTGAAGAATCAATGTTGAACATTAAAATCCCATGTGGAAAGAATGGAAGGGACCATGGGAGCATCTTTGGACTATCCACAATGTACATGGGGAATAATAGAAATCTTCCAATATTTTCAAATGTCAAGAAAATGTCATCTTTACATTTGCCTATAGCCAAAATTGCGCATAAACAATCCCCATAGCATCCAAAATTGACTCCTCATGAGAATCCAACTCATGTCTTTAATCTTTTAACTACTTCTAACATTCAACAAACCAAATAAATGTCAAGCATTGTAAACTTGCATTAAAAAAAAATTAAATGGAAAGTTTTTGCCATACACTAAAAACCAACCTATACCTATTACTAACTTTGCCATGTAGTAAACAACAAAGTGTAAATGAAAAAATTTAGCAAAGGCAGTTCTACCATACATTAACAATACCTAACTCTTGTAGTATTGAATGAAAAAATGAAAATGGGCTAGGCACTTACGTTTGCATTCAACTTTCATTAGTTGTATTACATATGCAAATGTTGTTTTTGTGACATGCAAAATACTACATGTTGATGGATGAACTTCACCCCAATGAACCCATATCTTTTCACTATTTACCACTTATGCAAGATGTTGAATGGAATCTATGTTATAATCCATTCACATGGATTTGTCAATGATCCCCTTGCAAAATTCACCATCACAAAAGGAAAAGGCAATCTCACAGTTCAAATTATATAATTAATATTAACATACTTTCACCACAAATGTAAAATCACAAATGAAAATATCTCTTTGTTGAACAATTTTCAAAAGGAATTGGATGGTCTCCATCAATGGCAAGATGCATGCAAGTCCTAACAACAATTGTATGTTGGGAAAAAATCTCAAGTTTCCTTGCTAATAACATATCATACATCACATAAAACCAAAAAACACACATTAGACATGGTCATAAAACCATGATCATTTGTATCCAACCACATATTATTTTTACCATTTCAAAATAAACAACATCCAAGGATTTGGAAATCAAATTTAGGATTTAGTCACATCTATAAATTTAGCATTTGCAAACATTTATAAATCAAATTCACCTTTTATAAATCCCATAATCACACTACAAATGAAACTCAACCTCTTCAATAGGCATTCAACATCTATAAATTAAATAACAAACTTTCCCAATGAATCAAAAATATTGAAAACCACATTCAACCTTTCCAAAAGCCATTCAAGTTTTACAATTGAGATCCAATTTTTTCATGTGATATTTAACTATTCCAAATGAATTCTAACATATCCAAAGGTCATTCAAGTCCTGCAAATGAAATATCAACCTTCACAAATGAATTCCAAGTTTTTAACATCACATGAAACCTTTCCAAAATCCAATTAACATTTGCAACTTAAATCTAACCTTTCCAAATGAAACCCATTAATTTGTAATCCCAAAGTTTTCCAAACCAAAACTAACCTTTGTAAATGAAAATTCAAGATTTCCAAATGTCATTCAAGTTCTACAAAATAGATATCAAGTTCATATCCAACATCTACAAATGGTGGGAACCTTTTGGAAACTAGAATCAACTTTTGCAACTAAAAATTCAAAGATCTTTAAAAGCCATTCAAGTTTTACAAAATAAATACTAAGTTCAATATATGATATCCAACATTCGCAAATGATGGGAAAGTTCCTCAAATCACAAATAACCTTTACAAATGAAAATTTGAAAACTTTAGAAGCCATTAAAGTTTTACAAAATAAACACCAAGTTCAACATATGGTATCCATCATCTAAAAATGATTGGAAAGTACCCCAAACTATAATGCACCTCTATAAATGAAAATTCAAGATCTCCAAAAGTCATTCAAGTTTTACAAAATAAATACCAAGTTCAACACATGATATCCAATATCTACAAATGATGGAAAATTTCCCCAAACCACAACCAACCTTTGCAAATAAAAATCAAGATCTTTAAAAGTCATTCAAATTGTGAAAAATAGATACCAAGTTCAACAAATGATATCCAACATCTAAAAATGATGGGAAAACACCCCAAACCATAATCAACCTTTGCAAATGAAATTCAAGATCTCCAAAAGCCATTCAAGTTTTGCCAAATAAATACCAAGTTCAATAGATGATATGCAACATCTACAACCGATAGGAAAATACCCCAATTCATAACCAACCTTTGCAAATGAAAATTCAAGAATTTTAGAAGCCATTCAAGTTTTACAAAATAAATACCAAGTCCAACACATGTTATCCGACATTTGCAAATGATGGGAAAGTACCCCAAACTACAACCAACCATTGTAAATGAAAATTTAAGATCTCTAGAAGCCATTAAAAATTTGCAAATGGTATTCATCTTCTACAATTCAACTATCATTAGTCTCATTAAACACTACAAAAGTTTTACAAATGGGCCTTAACATTTTCAAATGAAATTCAACCAATGCAAAGCCCAAACATAAAAGACAAGGTTCAAAATTGAATAACATGTTGAACCTTTACAACTTGGACTCAATTGAATTAGATCACAACGAGCATAGGCCTATATTTTACCACAATTCTTTTGAGAGGTTTTAGCATAGACATCCATCTATTCTTCATTTTTTCATAAATATATTCCTTTCTATGTCCAATATTTTAATTAATTTTAAAAACTCTAAATGCCATTTTGATGAATGGTTGAAATAATTATATATGTTTTGCATGAATGTTTCAATTTGTGCAATGAAGGTGAAATCCGCCAATGATTAAATTACCAAGTTAATCATATGAACATCACAATGAACACCCATGGAAAAGGGTACCAAAAAATCTTTGATTTGTTTAGTAATTTTTTATTTACCCACCTTAAAACATATTCACCTTATCTATTTTGAAGCATAAGAACTTCTTCAACAAATCTTCCGTTGTCACAACCCTACTTGGGAGAGTGTGAGGATGAGACTCACACTCCCGAAATCGGGACTTGGGAATCCTCCGGGACTCCCAAAACTTCAGAGTTCAATTGCAGGGGCCAAAACACCTCACATTGGGGTGTTTTTTATACCATTGGAAATTTATTGAAGTGTAGATGTCGAAAATGGCCTTGCATGGGCCATTTGAACATTTGCAGCACAACTTATGGCAAAAAGAAGGGCTGAGAGTCAAATTGGCAATTTGACTCCCAACCACTAAAATTCAAGAATCAACCCGACCCTAATGAGTGAAGGTGGAGTGTGACACACCATTAAAAAGCTCTCGAGGAGAGCTACAACTTTGCTTTAGACCTCATCCCAATCAGAGCTCTGAACAAAGAGTTATGGTAGTGCAAAGTCCCATGAGTCCAAACCGGGATAGTTTTGGGATTCTTCCTTGGGAATCCCAGGACAAAAAACCATTCGGATGTGGGTGCCGCAGAGAGGCAAAGAGTATACTATATGGGGGAAGGTGGTGGGTTCCCCCAAGTCCAGGCCGTGGTGAGTCATGTGAGTCCAGAGTTGCCCGTGGCTTGTCCTAGCACCAAGGGTGCTCTAGAAAGTGAACTAACCAACTTGTTAGTTCTTTCTTGATGCAAGTTCGAGTAAGTGAATAGCTTGTCACTCTTCCTAGTCCCATCCCGGAGCTTCAGCACGTCCTTCTACCTCTTTCAATGCTGAAAGTTGGGAACGTGCCCCAAGTTCCCCACAATTTCGCAACTTGAGTAAATTAGCCCCAACTTGGGACTAACTAGGGACTTGGGAGTGCGTCATCCGTAGTCAACCTCCCACCTTTCAATGATGCATTTATAATAACTTCAACAAGGTTATTAGAATTTGATCCATCAACAATCCTATCAACACACACCAAAATAAGCACCTTAATCGAACAATCAACCACAATCCTTTGCAATAAATTTCCCACCTTTCTTCATCCCAAGCTTAAGCATATCTTAAATTGTAATCCGACAACCTTGGTGTTCAATTAAATTGTCCCACTTGGAACAATAATCTTTTTTTTAATTTTCAATCCAAAAATAGGTTTTATACCTTATGAATAAACCCCCACTTGACACTTGCCCCTTTGCCCATGGTAACTTTGTTGCCCATTTAGTTTGTAATTTTATAGTGTATCATCAAAATTCTTTAAAAATTTCATGTTTTTTTTTTGCTTATTCAAAGACAAGTCTTAGGAATTGAATAATTCAATCTTAGGCATTAGTTCAAAATGATAATCAAACAACTCAACAAATTCATTAACCTCTACAAAATCAAGAAAAACATCAAATACGTCAAATTGAGTAGGTAAATGGTTCTAGATGGTTGCAAGTTCATTGAAAGTGATAGGAGGTGCTTGCAAATCACCACCTTCACTCATAAACTACCCAAGACAACCCACAAACTCAAAATTCAAAGGCCATGCTCCTAAAAGAAGAGTCTTTGAACCATGAAATGAACTTTAATCCCTTGGATACATTGTTGAATTTGAGACAAAAACTAGAAGCATCATTAGCCTAAGATTCATGGACTAGCTAAAATATTGAAAAATAGATGAAAACATTAATAAATAAAAAAAGTAGATAAAATATTTAAACCAAAAACAAAATCATCATGTAACAAATTTTGGTGTTCATGAAATCAATCGAAAGACTGAGAAGCATGGGGATTTTAAAACAAAACAAAATTCATACACAAATGTTGATCAATTTTAGATTGATAAAAATTTGTAAACATTTGGTATCATGATTGCATTTACAAGCAGATGAAAACAATTGAAAATCAAGATTATAAAGTTTCAAGATACTAGAAATCAATGAAGTAATTTGTAATGGCATTTACCTTTAACTATGCAATCTCCATGGCAAGCTATCGCATGAGCCTAAAGCCTAAAGTTGGAGCTTAGGATGGTAAATTGCTTTTCCCCCTATACACATGTAGGTAAAATTCAAGACTTTAACCACAAAATGAATGTTGTATGAGTAAACCTAAAAGCAAATATGGGGATGAATGTAAGCATTCATTGTCACTATGGATGATTTTTTTCATTCATCTACTACATGGATAAAAAAAGAATTTACATGTTTTAAAATTTTAAAATTATGGATGTATGTTTTATTTTATCATTAAATTTTCATCAAATAAGTTTTTCCCATAATTTTAATTAATTAGAACTTCATGAAACACAATCTATTTATATATGATATAACACTTGTTGAATAAAATAATGAAATTTTCATTGTAAATATATTTCATGGCTATACAAATTAAAATGTCATTATTTTCAATATGTTTTAATTATATTAATATTATTATGTTAATATCCACCCCATGGTCATTTTTAAAAATTAAATATTATTTATTTATTTAGGGCAAACTAACTTAGTGTTGTTAACAATAATATTTTTTTTTCCTCTCCAAAAGTGCCACAACTTTCTTCAAATTTAATTAATGTTGTTGATAACAATGGGGTTTGTATAATAATTATTTATTTTCAAGTTGCCCTAATTTTTCACAAACCACAAATATAATGTTGTTGACAACAATTAATGGGGGGGAGGGGGGGGTTGAATCATCCCATGACAATGTTTTCTTAAATGGCTTAACATTGTTGATGAAAATGATTTCTTAAACAATTATAAATTATTTTGGTCATTATCATATTTTTTCCTACTATCACAATTTCATTATCTATCATTATTAAATGACATTCAAAATTGAGATATCAATACTAAAACAAAAAATGAAAATGGATATAAATATTTTTGAATTTATTTATCTTCCAATCATGGATGAATTCCATCTAATAATTAATTAATTTAATTTAAATCATAAATGAAAATCATCCATGAAAAAATGACATTTATCCATATAAAATCATTCATTTATGAACATATTCATCCATGTAAATGAATTAAAATCACATTAAGCTTTAAGTTCCAAGTTTAGACTTTACGCTTATGCACAAGCTATTCTCTACAAGCTCCTTCGACTTCAAAATTACATCCCCCATGATTGAACCAAATTAACCTTTTTCATATTTAAAAAGAAAAAACGACCACCTTCATTAAGCTGCACAAGTCCAAATTACAATATTAATACATTGCAACTTGCAAGCACAAATCTACAAAAACATAAAACAAACCAACTTCAAAACATAATGGAAGTTTCAAGGGAGTGATCATTCAACTTTTAAAAGGTGTAAAATTGATACATCCCCTTCACTGCAAGATACTAGCAATAATAACTTTATGAGAATTAGACTCTAATGATCTCAATTGCATTTGTTAACTACAAACTATGATGTAAAGGGTTAACTACAAACTAATGAAAAGTTTGCACCATATGATGTAAAGGCAAGCAATGGAGGTTTCTAACTAGATGCAAACTAGTTGTAGAGTAAAGGTAGAGGAATAGTGGGTGGCAATGACAATTACAATTTCAAGAGCAACAAGGCAACCAATGACCCCTTTTATCACAAAAACATACTACATATTGATGTTAGGGATGGATGTGGAAGGTGTGTCATGGCATCCAATGTGTTCATTGAACACAAATAATGGTGAAATGGTTGCTCAAAATCTTGTTGTAGGAATTGTACATCCCAAGCCAATGTGGAAATTTTGCACCATTTTTGCCCCCCAAAAAAACAAAAAAAAACCATTGCTCTCTAGCATATCATGATGTTCCCAACTAGTAAAAATTGAACACAATAACCTCCAAACCTGAAAAGTTTAGGCATTGGGAACTTGGGAATCACCCCAAAAAAAAAAAGGATAGAGAGAGAGAGAGAAATATGTACCAAAGTGGATGAACTGAAATAACGTACATGTGGATGAAATTAAGATGAAAAATCGCATCATGAAAAATCTCCTTGTGGATGGTAGCTCCTAAAACACTTTTACTCTTTTTTACCTCTGACTTTTCCGTAATGACTTGTGGACAACTCAAGCAATAATTACTAAAGCCTGGTCTTTTACGACGTTTACTGCAGTAAAACTTACACCTATAGGAGTCTGTTGTAGCCTTGGGTGAACCCAGCTGCTGCAAAGTTTTTTCTCCCAGTCTGCCCTTTGCCCCAATTTTTTTCACCTTGTCATGTTTTGCACACATAGCCTTGCATATTCATGAATATGGGTTTAGGGTTCAAACCCTACCAATATCTCTGCTTTTACTTGAATTTTCCTTTTTTCAATGTTGTGGGCAGGTTTATTATTATTATTATTATTTTAAATTTATTTTTTTAGGGGTGATATTTCGCCAATTTCCACCTGAAAATATGATTTTGACTACATATAGGATTTTCTATTTGAAAAAAGGCCCAAATTTGCCAAATTTGGAATTGTTTTTCAAATTTTCATATTTTTAGGATAAGTTCCAATAGGTAGCCAAGAACACAAAAGGATTCTGGTTATTTTTTTACTTTCATATCTAATCTGTAGCCAAATCTGGCTAAATCATCTTATGGATGATCATTACTTCAGCTACACCACAAAATTGGGGAAAAAAAAAACCCCCTGGTTTTCTGGGCTAGAGCCTGGTTCTTCAATTGAAATTCCCCACTTTTCAATAAAGTTCAGCTTGTGTACCTTACGAACTTGAACCTATGTTTAAATTATTTTTTTCAAGATTTTGATTTTGATTCTAATGAGGGGTGGTGTCACACTTTGGGCTTGCTAAAAAGTATCTTAAGGCAAAAGAAGAATTATTGGAACTCAAATATTTCACCATGCAAAAATATAATCTTTCAAAAAAAAATCCTCTAAAAAAGAAACCAAATCCTTCTTCAAGATATTATAACTCTATAACTAATCTCAAGCTTCATTAAAACCAAGCCAAAAATATCATCTTTCAAAAATCCTCATATAAAAGTAGACCTATTATTATTATTACCTAGGGGCCAAAATCCCTTAAGCTATTATACTCTATTATTATGAATCTAAACACAATTATCCTTGGACAACTTTGAACCCTAACTTTAAGAAGAATCAAAACCATAGAACTTGACAACTCTAGAATGCACCTCCAAAGATTAAATCCAAGTCTCGGATGCAAGATTTTTGCAGTTAAATATATTTGTGAGGTTTTTTTCTTTTTTAAAAAAATGTAAAGAAATTTGCAAATAGATCAAATTCTAGAAAAACTAATCATATTTTACTAAAAAAGAAAATATTCCCAAAAATTTCCCAATCTTTTGTCCAAAAAAAAAAGCGACAAAATCTTTTGTCCTGAAAAAAACAAAAACAAAAAAACAAAGAAACACCAAACAATAAGAAAATAATCCAAAAATGCAGGTCTCCTAAAAGAGGACAAAATATTAAAGGACAAAATCTGAATCCTCTCATCAATAGTCAGTAGTATCCAGCCATGACTTGCTAAAAAAGAAATTGAATAATTATTAAATAAAAGACAAATCAGGATTCTCTGTACTTCTACCTGAAATCTGAACAATAACTGCTTGTTTTTTTTTTCCACCTGTTTTTAAAATCTCAAAATGGAAATTTTGGCTCTTATACATAATTTAAACTGGAAAATAATAATAATAATAATAATAATAATAATAATTTTACAATGGAAAACTGCATTTTATACTAAATTTTAAAAACCAAATTTTTTTTCTTTTTTTGTCAACAAATTTCTAAAAATAGCAAAAAGAAAAAAAAAAAAGAGTCCAAACGAGCATTTGCCTAGGACTCTGACTTTAGGTGTGAAAAGGGAGAGAGGTGGAGTAAAAAGTTTAAAAAATCAAATCAAAAATAGGAATCATCCTCAGTACTTGCCAGGTGTAACTTGTTTGGAAAGAAATGGGGGAAAAAGGACGGTACCTAGAAAGACAAAACACGAACACGCATGTTCAGTAGTCTCCAGGTGTAACTTGCTCCGAAAGAAAAGAAGGGGTGTGGGGGCGGGGGAAAAAGACAAAGAGACAAAGTCTGGGGCGTTTGAGGGAAAATGGTAAAAAATTTGAGGACGACGTGGCTCCAATCAAATGAGGAGTTTTTTTTCCTCAAAAAGTAAATAAAATTGTCCACAATTTCTCTCATCCATCTTCAACCGTTGGATTCTCGAGTATTTCTCGATCGCCCGTTGGATTATTATCGACGCAAAATCGAACGACAGCAACGAAAGATGGATGAGAATTCCAACAGATGAGAAGTGTTAAAATTGTGGACGAGAACGGGGGCAGGGAGAGAGAGACGAGGGATGAACATGGATGAGACTGTCAATTACATGAAAAAGTGGGATATTGACCCTACTACTACGTGGGAGAAGAGCGGGGAGGGAGACGTCGGAGCAAGGAATGAGGCGATGGATGAACGTGGATGAGACTTTACTGCCAATACATGAAAAAGTGGGGATATTGACTACGTGGACGAGAACGGGGAGTGAAGCATGAAAAACGATAAACGAGATAGCAGTGGATGAGACCATGGACGATGGATGAATGTGGATGAGATTACTGCCAATACATGAAAAAGTGGGGATATTTGACTACGTGGACGAGAACGGGGAGGGAAGCATGAGAAACGATAAATGGGATAGCAGTGGATGAGACCATGGACGAGACCGGGGATGATAAATGGACGAGACGGTGGACGAGACAATGGATGAGACCGTGGATGAGACAATGGACAAGAGCGTGGATGAGAATTTGGATGAGACCGTGGATGAGACAGTGGACGAGACCACGGATGAGACAGTTCGCTGAGATTGTGTTTGTGGATGAGAAGATAGAGAAGACTGTGGATGAGATTGTGGATGAGATGTGTTCGTGGATGATATTTTGGAGGAGAATATGGATGACAGGGTGTTGTTAGTGGACGGGAAACTTGGCATGGCATTCACGAAGCCAGAAAAGGAAGGGGTATGCATGGATGAGAGAAACTCATGGATGAGAAATGACATGAATTCAAAACCTAAGGGAAGGTGGAGGAGCAAAGCGGAGGAAAGAGAGAGCGAGACGACGACGGTCGAGGAGGACGACGAAGAGGACGAAGAAGAAGAAGAGGAGGAGGAGGAGCAGGAGAAGACGGAGGAGACGACCGGCTAGGAGGAGAAGTGAGAGGAGCAGGAGAAGATGTGTCTTGATTGAGCTAAGGATCGCAAGGATCGCAAGGATTTGGGAAGAGAAAAGAACAAGGCATATGGCAGCAGCAACAGTGGAGGAGGAAAACAAGAAGAAGAAGAAGGAGCCGCCACCAGTAGTAGTAGTGTCGTACTAGAGTTTTCCCAGGTACCTTCTAGAGTTTTCTCTCTTGGGTTTTTTTTTCCCCTCGCTTTCTTTCTTTCTTTCTTTCTTTCTTTCTTGGTAATACCTACCTACACGGATTTGTTGTACTGCTGCGACTGGAAGAAGTCTGTTGGATCTTTTGTTGTCAGATTAGGTGTATATATTTATATACTTATTCTTGTTTTTTTATGTTTGCAAAGAGGGATCGGGGTTGTCCTGGGGAAGGAAGTTGTGTGAATTCTTTTTGTGAAATAAGTCAAAGATGCTGGCTATAACAACTCTCGTCTCGTCTAGTCTCGTCTCGTCTCGTGTTTAATGAAATGACCCCCGTGATTGGAAAACGTGAAGGGTTGTGGTAAGGAGCCAGGGGAGTCGGCAGATTGTGTGGAAGGAAGACTGTTGCCTTTTTTTTTTTTGTTTTTCTCTTCTTCTTTTTTTTGGTTGACGCAAGAATCTCCTGTAACTGGTAGGATTGTGGCGATGGATAAGCGAAGATTTGTGTGATAAACTGATCAGTGCGGTTGTAGATTACGGAGACGGATTTTTGATATTTTTCTGGCAATTCTATTTGTGATAATCGTCCAGGAAAATAAATTTGTTGTGAGGAATCTTCTTCTTGTATGGACAGACTGAACCAAGTAGCTCTCTCAAAAGCTTTGGGGAATCAATCTTACCTTCCCAGACTTATAATGGTCTGCTTGATTCATTCATGCATGCATGCTGCACAAAGAGATTCTATTTGATTTGAGCTGGAAATGTCATTTATCTGATACAGTTCCTCTTCAGCAACCAGTGGTGGTGGGTGGATGATTGGAAGAAGATTCTTGTTACTGCAAAAGATATAGATGGCAGTTGGACAGGGAGATGTTCATATCAGAAGGTTTTGAATGGAAGAGGTCAGCAGCAGCTATAAAGATTATGTGCCTGGAAGAAAGCAATCTTGAGGGTTATATTGTGTCACATCTGTGGAGAATAAGCAAGAAGTCGTGTGCTGATCTCTTGATGCAACCAAGTTAACTTTCTATTACCATCAAAAACTGTCAAATGTGTAAGTCTTTGCAATCAACTGTATTTCTCCCCCCTTCCATCCAATTTGCAAAAAGATCATCAGGAGTTGTTAGAAGTGGAGCTCAAATTTGATGGCACAGTCCTCCAAAAAAGAGAGCACAGAAAGATTGCCTTGTGCCTAATGGTATGTATAGATGTTGTGTATAGGGTGGGCATATACCACTACTATGGTCATGAAATCCATTTTAGTAGGGTGCTCAATGGGATTAGGGTCTTGTTCCTTTTCTTTTGCTTGCAATTCACAAATGTGGATCTGAGTGCTTATTTCATGAGATTCGACAATGAAGACCTGCAACTGGTGAAACCTTGTATACTTCATCACAGAGGTTTGTTAGGCTTGGATCATAATCAATTCACAATCTTAGTTTATGCTGATCTTTCTAGGGTCTCATTTCTGTCTTTTGCTTTTTGTTTTCCAGGTTCTGCCTGATTGTTTGTGTAGAATGATCACATTTCTTGGAAGATTGGGGATATCATTGTTCTGTTTTGAGCTGGATTTGCCAACTGTGTGCAAGTGGAAGGTACCAGGCTCTAAGCTGATAGGGCATCAGTTATGTGATGACACTACCATAGGGTCTCATTGTTTCTTTGTCATGCAGAAACTTTTTCACAACTTTCTCGGTGACCGATCATTCAAAACTGCAGCTGCTTGTTGGATGAATTGGCTCTAGAGCAGTTACATCTTCAATTGCATGTATCTTTTTGGGTTTTGACTACCGGACACTTTTCAAGTCTGTATGTATTGGGAAGAGCCATAAAGGCCATGAAGCTATGGATCAAGTAAACATCTTTCAAGGCCAGGGTGAACTTTTTCCAGAGGAGAGATTGCAGATTCATTCCTGAGGCTGTTTTAGCAAAGAGTGTGGAGTGGTGGCATACATTGGAAACATGTCTCTGAGACCAATATAGCACATGTTGTAAGCAAGGTGCTGCACACAACAGTGGGAGTGTGTCCTTGAGGTTGTCTTGCAAGGAGACCAAGACCACTGAAGGCGGAAGACCTGTAATGCAATGGGTCAGTGTTATGGAAAGGAGAATGCAGCAGATGAATTTAAGCAAGAGGAAGTCAGCACAAAGCCTTCGAAGCATGGGTCAAACAGTGGCCATGGGAGCTTCAATAGAAATAATGGTGGTGGAGCATCACCATTGAGATATAAGACCTCCTTCAATAGTCTCACATCACCCAAACATCCATCAGCTAGCCCAGTACCCCACTATGCAAACTCTCCTTCAAGTACCCCTCGTCGCCTTTTCATGCGCCCATTTCCACCACCTTCACCAGCCAAACACATCCAGTCATCTTTGGTGAAAAGACATGGTGCCAAGCCTAAGGAAGGCACAATTCCTGAAGCAGGTGAAACTGAAAAGCCTCTTGACAAGTTTTTTGGCTACCCTAAAAACTTCACATCAAAATATGAGCTTGGGCATGAAGTTGGCAGAGGTCATTTTGGTCACACATGTTATGCAAAGGTTCGGAAAGGAGAGCTCAAGGGCCAACCTGTTGCTGTCAAGATCATTTCAAAAGCTAAGGTGCTTACCCCACAACCCAATTCTCTTGTCAACATTAACTTGGTTTCTCCCAGAGTAACATCATCAATTTGTTCAACAGACATATCTCTGTGTTCAGATACTGAAGTAAGGAAGCAACAGGGAAATGAAAAGTAGTGTTTTAATTGAGCTTTCAAGACTTAGTGGTAGTCAAAAGTCTTTTTTGTAGGTTCTTTAAGGCTTTGTAGTGTTATACCCTCAAGTGGTGAGCTTAATTAGTCTTTGCAAAAGAAAATGTTACTCTTAAAGATTTCTATTGAAGTGAACCAGAGGCCTGCTGTTTAGTGTTTCTGCCTTTGGAATCTTCTGATAATTATTTTAAGGGCCTATTATTCCTTAGTGGAGAGCTTCCAAAGCTCACCTTGTCCTCGAAAGGACATGCTGTCAAAGTTCTCTGCCTTATTTCTCCCCTTTTTCTTATTTCCTTTGAATTTTTCTTTTTCTTCCTTGTTTTGGTGCACCTATTCTTCGTTGTTTCCTTGTTCATCTCCTTGGGTTTTGTTGAGTTAGCCAGTATCATGGCTTAGTCTTCCTGTTTCTCCGTCTTGTCACAGAAACTCAGTATGTCAGTCAATGTATGACATTGACCTCCACCCACAGCCAGAAGCTGATGGAGTCAGTTGGGCATGTTATGGTAGCTGATCCCTATTCTACATGTTGCTGTGGAAGGTTTCTGATATTTGTGTGGCATTCACTGTTGTTAAAACTACTACTTAGTATTGTTTTGCCTCTCTTTTGGGGGTGGGTTTCCTCTCTTTTTCCCATTCACTGATATGTTTTCAGATCTGAAATCTTTACATCTATTATTGTGTCATCTCTCAATTCTGTATCAGGGTGACTAAATCAAAGTATGGAAAAATTCCATTGTATTTTATTTTACAGCTGAGCGATTGTCTGGTTTTGGGCAGATGACAACAGCCATTGCCATAGAGGATGTGCGAAGGGAGGTGAAAATACTGCGAGCTCTATCAGGGCATCAGAATTTGGTGCGATTCTATGATTCCTGTGAAGACAATCTCAATGTCTACATTGTCATGGAGTAAGTGCTTCTTCAGACTTCTCAAAATCCTTCATTACAAGTACATTAGAGAGAATGTAATTTAACATCTTGAGAGTTGAGATCCAACTTAATGTTCTGTTTTGTGTTTGTTTCAGGTTATGTGAAGGGGGTGAGCTTTTGGATCGGATTCTTTCACGGTATGTCCTAAAATGACCTTTTGGAGACTCTTTTTCCATTGTTATCCTCCATCCCTGAAATATCTTGAAATTTACAATCTTGAATCCTAAATATTTTACCATTGGTGGAACAGCATGTCACGTCTCATGTGTCTAGGAAATCTAGGATAGTAATGGGTGGTATACAGTGGTCCATTGTGAAGTTGAACATGTCAAATATGAAACAAAGTTGTGTGGTTTTACAATCAGTGTATTGAATGTCTCATGACACCATCAATGACCCTTGTATGACTCATCAGCGATACCATCCATAGATGACACTCCTAATGCCACCACTGCAATGTGTCAATGAAACATCAATGAGTTATGTATGACCTTGTTTTAACGCCATGGCTGCTTCTGAGTGTTTTGAACAGAGGAGGGAGGTACTCAGAAGAAGATGCAAAAGTAGTGGTGGAGCAAATTTTGAGCATTGTGTCTTTCTGCCATATACAAGGTGTTGTGCACCGTGAC
>Ga0116227_10006446_pt1 | contig 23780 bp, 15 predicted proteins | sample S1TSphgellanicum_FD_89693 | JGI IMG/M metagenome (GOLD analysis project Ga0116227, IMG submission 89693) | Host-associated microbial communities from peat moss isolated from Minnesota, USA - S1T2_Fb - Sphagnum magellanicum MG | ecosystem: Host-associated > Plants > Peat moss > Unclassified...
AATTTTTTTTCAAGTGCTACAAAAAGAAAAAGAAAAATTCGGCACAACTTGTGGAAAAGATAAAGGTTTTGAGGGGGAAAAAAAAAAGGAGCGGGGGGGGGGGGGGGGGGGGGGGGGTTGGGGTCGTCAGGGGTCCCACACTGAGAGTCGCCTACAGCGCCAGAGCTACCACGTTCCGCGTCAGTTCTTGACAGGCCATAGCCGCCCGACCGCTCGCTCGTCCGCGTCTTCTCCTCGTCCTCGTCCTCGCTGCCTCCCCAGCATCCCAATAATAAACCCCACGTCTTCCTCATTTTTCTCACATCGCCGCAGTCACCCATCTCTGTTTGTGTTTCTGCACCTTCTCTTCTAGCTCTGCATTTCACAACCTTATCACTTCCCGCAATTTGGTACCACAATCCATCAGCTGCAGCTGCTGCTGCTGTAGTTTTCTTTTCATATAGATTATAGACTCACACACTCGCCCACAGCACCGACCTAGATCTAAAGCTTCCAGAGAAGAAGAGCTAGAAGAAAGTGTTTTCAGGCGTTTGTTTGTGTTTTTTTTAATTTTTAATTTTAAAGCTTTGGGTTTTTGTGGAATCAGGAAGGAGAAACAGAGTGAAGCTGCTGCAGAGATGGTGCAGGGAAGAGGCAATGCTGTTGTGGCTTGGAATGTGGCTGGAAGACTGATGCTTCTGGCTGTTGTAGCAGTGGCTCTGGTTCAGCATGCACAAGGCGCCATAACGCATACCGTTGGAGGCGCTGACGACTGGACAGAACCTGGTGGTGGTAACAGTTTGAACAGTTCGTATCTCAATGACTGGGCCAGCACCCAGACCTTTGTTCCCGGTGACAGTCTTCGTAAGTGGGCTTCCAAGTTTTCCTCCAAAAACTCTTTTGATTCAGATGAAGCAGCTACACACACTGAGTGTACTTACATTGCTCAGTGTAGCATACCCATGTTGGCAATCTGCAAATCAAGGTTTCGGGGTTGAAGACTAGCATTCAGGAATTCTCTTTTGAACAGTAGGACAGTTTAGGCCTTTGTGTTTTGCTTGAGCATAAAAGCACTTCCAGAAATTTCACGGCGTATTTGGCGCACACCTTAAAAAGCTAAGATTCACTCGGCCGTACCAGAGGGATCTTATATATTTTTTTAGGAGGAACATTTTGTTCTGAAATGTTCATCCTTACAAATTGATAGATTGTGGGGGCAGTTGCTTTATGCCCGGCAAGGCCCTAGGATGAGGGCATGACCAGAATGTGAGCACCACCTTGGCTGCCACCTCAGGTGGGTACCCATATTCTGGTAACGCCCTCAAGCGGAACCAGAATGTGAACACCACCACGGCTGCTGCCTTGGGAGGTACCCTTACTCTGGTAATGCCCTCGACCGTGGGCCTTACCTATCACTTCTTCTGAGCTCTTGACAGAATTGGAAAAATTGTGTGGCAAGGAGGTTTGGAAGTTGTGCTGAAATCATGCTTCTCTGATGGAAAATTGTATTGAAAAAAAGGGTTTTGCTGACTATCTCTAGCTGGGCCTTGTGTAAATTGCAGTGTTCGAATACACAGTAAATGCACATGATGTATTGGAGGTGTCAGAGGCTAACTACACTGCTTGCGATCTCTCAAGTCCCATTCAGACTTGGACTAATGGAAACACCACTGTTACTCTCAACAGCACTGGAACTCTCTACTTCATCTGTGGCTACCCTGGCCACTGTTTGGCTGGTCAGAAAGTTGCCATAAATGTGACTTCTGCTTCTGCTTCTCCTTCTCCTCCTCCTCCAAGTTCTACTACTCCTCCTCCGTCACCGAACGGTAGCACTATTTCTTCTCTTCCAGCTTCTGCTGCTGCTGTGGTCTTTGGAGCTCTCTTTGTTGCATGCGGTTCTCTCTTCTGATGAAACCACATTAGTAGGTACCCCTCATTACTTAAGGATATGCTGTTATTAGCTCACACTCTCTCTTTCCAGTTGATCAGTGAAGGTGAGGTACAGGTGCTAGCTGCTGTATCCTGGTTAATCTCAATCACTAGGGGGCTTATAAAAATCCTTAAGATCAGAAGCACGGATTTATAAGGAAGTTGAGGAGGATTAGAAGCACAATTTTACTTTGGCTATATCTAGTTATGATCACAATCAATCAAAAGACTTTTTGCATGATTCCTATCATCAAGTTGAATGCTTCTACACTTTTGTGAAGCAATTCAGTTGTTTTTGTTGTTGTTCCCTCCACTTTTGTTTTTGCAAAGTAAAAATGATTTCACAGTTATGTTGGACCTCAAATTGACTGGATCCACAAACCCAGTTTTTCTCCTTTTCACAAGTACTGAGTTGTGACAGCACATATATACCTCTTCCGCTCATTGAATTGTTTTGTTTTTGGCATTGCCTTTGTACCTGATCAATCTGTCTGGGAATTATAACCATCACCGGCTTTCTATAATTCATGTAAAGCACTGCTAGAAATTTCACATTGTATTTGGAGCGCACCTTAAAAGGGTAAAGACTCACTCAGCTTTGCCAGAGGGATCTTCCATTTCCAAGGAGGAACATTGCATTCCGAAAATGTTTTGTCCTTACAAATTGATCACAGGGGAGGCAGTTGCTTTATGCTCTAGACGAGACCATAACCAGAGTGCAGCAGCACCACCTTGGCTGATGCTGCCTTGGGCAGTACCCTTATTTGGACTAAACTAGAATGCACCACCACCTTAGAGGTGGCAGTCCTTAACCAGAATGCAACACCACCTGGACCGCTGCCTCAGGTGTTACCCTTATTCTGGTAAGGCCCTCAAGCACGGGCCTTACCTACCACTGAAATGAATTCCACAAGCTGGTTCTTCACCCATATGCATACTTGGAATGCTCTGCTTGTGTGTGGTACCCTTTTACTCATAAGGCCTTACCTACCACTGAAAGGAATTTCTCAAGCTGGGTCCTGACCCATATCCATGCATGAAATGCTCTACTTGTGTGTGTGTGTGTGTGTGTGTGTGAAAGGAATTTCTGAAGCTGGTTCCTGACCCATATCCAGCATGCTTGAAATGCTCTGCTTGTGTGTGTGCATGAAAGGGTACATGTGACTCAGATGGCATCTGTAACGACTGGAGAAAGCCATCAATAATGGCGCCTATTGTTTTTTGCAACAAAGAAATTTTGCGCACCTACCAAGAAAGAAAGGACCAGCTGTGTGTGTGCATATATGTTGTCGCTGCTACTACTACTACGGATACACCACAGACACATCATCCCCCCGCGCCCCACCATCATCACCCATCATATCATATCATATCATATCATTGATCAAATCTGGTGTAGCTTGAAAAGACTCGTGTTTTGCACATGAGACAAAGCTGTGCACAACGTCATTCATGACAATCACAAAACCCCTACCTATTCCCAACAAAAAAAAACTACAACTACGTTAACTTGCACCCCCCCCCTCACTCCCCCCTTGGCCCAGGCAAATTGACCCCCACATTGGGATCATGGTGAAAAGCCCAAAACCCATTTTAATGGCCATATTAGGCTCCCAAAAAATGCCCAAAACCCATTTTAATGGCCATATTAGGCCCCCCAAAAATATAGATTTGGACTTGGGGACCCTGTTTTAGGTTGTCGAGATAATATTTATAAATATTTAGAATATTTGTAAGCAATTTAAATGGGTTTTTTGGGTTTTTACCATGATCCCAATGTTTTGGGGTGGGGGTGGGGGGTGGGGTCAATTTGCCTTGGCCCACTCCCCCAACCACTCCTACTTACTACCAACAACCAGGCCTTACTTTTGAAGGGCTCACGTGGCCCCAAGTCACCCCCTGAGAAGACTCAGGACCCATGAAGACCTGCTCCAAATTTTTTTACTCTAATTGTCGGACACCTTCTTTAAGCGGGCATTTCGAAAAATGAAACACCAGCATTGGTGAGTTTTTTTTTTTTTCCCTCCCGGAAAAGACCTTGGGTCAAAAAGCACGGTGTACTTTGGGGTCCTCTCCAAGTTTTGTTTTTCAGAAAGACCTTGGGTCAAAAAGTGCGGTGTCCTTCGAGGTCCTCTTTGAGTACAATTTTGGGCTCCTTGTGAATCTCACCTAATTGACCTGGTGCGGGGGAGATGAGATTACACGTAATTTCCTTGCAGTCGGTTGGTGCAAGAAATCAACAAACAAACAATTTTTTAAAAAAAAACACCAACCCTTTGGTACCATTCTTGCACATTTTTCCAAATTTAAGAACCTCCAAGTCCAATTCCTTGTGCATGCTACACACTTCCCAATGCTCAAAATTGTACGAGACCAACAAGGTCTTCCGACAAACTAAAATATTAAAACATAGGTCTATATGCATATGCAGTTCAACAAATTATTAAAATTAATATTTTAACTATCAAGTTCAATCTACTTATAAGTTTCTAAAAAATTACAAATCTTTTATTTAAAGATTTTGTCCCTATGTTTTAAAAATGTTGTTTCACAATTCCAATTTTTGTTGAAAAGATCTAGCAAAAGACTAGTTCATGGTCTGATTCATGTGCCACTTCCAACAAAATGTTGTTAACTCCACAAAATCCCGAATTTAACCCTAGAACCGAAGAATATTCGTCACAACACTAGTTTGGACCACAAGATCATTGTGGCGAAACTTGTGACAATGGAGTAGCTTCCCAAGAAATCAACACCAAAATAAAATGTGAAACCCTTGCCCTTTTTTCGTTTTTTTTCCCCATCCCTTTTCCCCAACTTCTATTTCATAAGAAGATCATCCTAAACTTTAATTCTAAACCATATACAAAATGAGGCTTGAAAATTTTCAAAATTAGACCTAAACCTTAAACCTTAAGTTAGAAACTTTCAAAACCAACATTAAAAAATTTAATCCTAAACACCAAACCTTAACTTGGAACCCACCTTTTTGGGGTCGATTTTTCATTTCTTCATTTTACATACATAAAAGCATGAACTTAAAACAATTTTTTTCATCATAATGTTTAGTCCATTGTTGTGTCTTTTTAATTTTAACTATAAATTTTGGTTTTTAACTCCAATGTTCTACACAAGCACAAACTGTGTTATGGTCCAAAATTTTTGAACTCTAAAAATCAGACCATTCTTGAAAAAACCTGACCTAGACACTTAAAATAAAACCCTAAAAACCAAACATTCAAACCCACATAAAGCTTGTCCTAACCCCAAACCCTAAAAGACCAAACCTAACCCTAGCCATATAGTCAATAACCATAGCCATATATACCCATAACCAGTAACCATTACCCATAACCAATTGCCAATAACCAATACCCACAGCCAATAATCACATATTTAATGTCCATATAACCAATAACCAATACGCATATAATTAATGACCACATTGCCAATAGTCATTGCCACTAGCCAATAGCCATGTAGCCATTGGCCCCCTATACCCCTGTAACCGATAGCCCCCTAACCTTCTAGCCCTAAGCCCATATAGCCCCCATACCATAGCCCATAGGTGGGCAGCCCATAGTTGTCCCCCAAAAAAAAGTTGTTGTGCCTAGTTTGGGGATCCCCTCCTGGGTTTCCTCCATTTTGGTCCCTTATTTGGACACTTTATGGATAATACAACTTAGGGGGATGAGATCAAAAAGAGGTGATGAGAGTGGGGACCAAATGGGCTCCACTTTATGGATATCTAGGTATATTCGGTGTAGGCCCAACTAGAGTTATACCTGCATTAAATCATCAAGTGTATCCAGCCTCAAAGAACATCTGGAGTGTCAATATTCTTTATCAAATTATGCAAAAGTCTTTTGTAACAAATGCCCTTTCTCATTGATAGATTGAAAGGAAACAAAAAAGAAAAGTTGCCTTCCACATGTAAAGGGTCCCACACATTTTTTTGCCCTTCAATTTGAAGCCTTAAATGCCATATTCAAGGGGCCCATTGTGGAAAGCTATTGAATGGAAGGCCAAAATATCATTCAATGGCTTTCCACAATGGGCCCCTTGAATGGCATTTAAGGCATGCTACCCAACAACTACTCCCTCTCAGGGAGTCGGCAAAACATAGTTTTGGTGATTACTGGTTAATGTGTTTTCCACAATAGCCATGGCACCTGTTGTCCCTCCCCCCCATAGCCAGGTCAACCTTCCACAACACCCATGGGATTTTTTTTAAAAAATTTTTTAATTTTTTAAAATCACATCTGACCTGATTCTGATGTCAAACAAATGGTGTGTCACACTGTGGCCTTGCCATTTACGTGAAAAAATATCTTAATGCAAAAAAGAAGAATTATGGAAACTCAAATATTTCACCATGCAAAAATATAATCTTCCAAAAATCCTCTAAAAGAAACCAAAATCCTTCAAAGTATTATAACTCTGTAACTAATCTCGAGTTTCAACACAAGCCAAAATATCATCTTTCAAAAATCCTCATGTAAAAATAGACCTATTACTTAAGGGCCAAGACCCCTTAAGCTATATACTCTATAATGAATCTAAACACAATATCCTTGCCTTGGTAGACAAGAATGACAAACAATGGAACGAATGTGGTTTTTACCAATGTTGGCTAGGTATAAAAAATTATGTGAAAATCGAACAAAATTTCAAGCCCGTTCTTAGTTTGAATATTTGAAGGTATCATATTGAGTGATACCTTTTTATGAAACCTCATTACAAAGTTTTATGTAAAGTGGGAACCAAGCGTTTGAAACCCTAACCAAATGTATATTTATATTTTAATGAAACCCTGATAGGATATTTAAAAAATTCGAAGTCAAGGTTTTAGGGTTTAAAATTAATTAGGTTTAAAGTTTAAGGGTCGTTAGTTAGTAGGGTTTAGTGTTTAGTCAATAGTTAGTAATTAATTTAGGATTTAGTTAGGTTTAAGGTTTAGCCAATAAACAACACTATTTTAGTGCAAGATGATATTTAAAAAAAATTCAACTTTTTTCTCTCATTGTGTGTTTTGTGTTTTTTTTGTTCTCTTCTTTGTTAGTTGTTTAAATTAATTGTTTAGATTAGTTATTGTTGTTGTTATTTGATGTTCCTTGCTCGACACTCTTGTTCTTGTGCTCCTTGTGCGACATTGTTGTTTTTGGCTCAACCCTCCTTGCTCATCATTGCTACTCATCCTGTTTTTGCTTGATGTTGTTACTCCTCCTATCTTTGCTTGATGCTTTTGCTCCTCTTGTTTTTGCTCAATGATGTTGCTTTTCTTGTCCTTGTTTGATGTTGTTGCTCTTCTTGTTGCTCCTCTTGTCCTTGTTCAATAGTTTTGCTTCTTTTGTCCTTGTTTGATGCGGCAACTCTTGCGCTACTTGCACAACATTGCTCTTCTTTTCTCCTTGCTCAATGTTGCCCCTTTTTTTTCTTTGTTCAACACTATTGCTCTTTTATTCCATGTTCAACTTTGTTATTCCTATATCCTTGCTTGACGCTACTACTGCTCATTCTTTGGTCGGCGTTATGACTCTTGCGTTCTTTACTCAATGTTATTGTTCCTATGTTCCTTGCTCATCCCCAGTGTGGGTTGCTCCCACTTTGGTATCTCTTTGCTATGCCGTGATGTTGCTACTCCTATGTTCCTTGCGTCTCCCCATTGTGGGTTGCTCTCACTTTGGTACCTTTCTGCTCTGCCGTGATGTTGCTACTCCTATGCTCCTTGCGTCTGCTCTTGTTTCAAATTGGTACTTTTCCTTTTAGTGTTTAGGGTTTAGGTTTGGGAGGAGCTATCCAAATTCAACTTCTTTAGGCCAGACTTGGAAAGTGAAGTTTTTTTTTTTTCAATCTTTTGTTTCTTGATGAATTTTTTTAGTATCCATGGTTTTTTAGGAAATTTTAATTAACAATGTGTGTGTTTGGTGTGTGCAGATTTATTTTATTATTTAATTAAAAAATATTTTTAAAAGTTGAAAGTTAATACATGAAATAATAAAATGTATAATAATTGGTATGTGAAATCGCCTTTGAAAACTCACTGGTATAAGATGTGTGAGAATCGATGCTTTGAAAACCCAGAGAAATTTTTTTTTTGGCAAAATGTTTGAAACCCTGCCTGGGTCTTTAAAAGATGAAAATAATTTTTTTTAAAGGGAACTGGGTCGGGTCTTTCAAAATGTTCTAATACCCAGACCTGCCGATTCTCAAAAAAACTAGAGAACCGCCCAACAGTGGGCTTTACTGCCATGGAAGCGTCCTGGGCAGTCCATAAAATTGGCTAAACCCAGGCTCCTATGGATGGTTGCCAGTGTGACTACATCACAAAATTGGGAAAAAAAAAACTGTGATCCTGGGGTTAATGTTTTTATTACTATTATTAATTATTAATTATATTATTTTTAAAAAATTTAAAGCCCCATATGTGTGGAGGAAGGGCGCCTTGGCTATTGGGGCAGGGACAGCAGCTGCCATGGCTATTGTGGGCAGTGCATTAATGAGTGAGGAACTTGCCACGAAAAATGAATGAATGAATGAATGAATGAATGAATGGCTGAATCGGTAACTGTTTCTGTGGATGTTGTCATCATAGCCAAAATTAATTAAAATTTATGACTCGTCGGTTTATGAACAGTTTCCATCCATCTTGGGATTATTATTATTGAGCGCCGTTAAATTCTCACTCCAAATCAGTCAATTGAAATGCATGCCATACCCACCTTCCTTGCCAGTTTGCTGCGCATTTTCCTCATTGCCCACATACATCCATCCATCCGTCCATCCTTTGGCTTACCTCCCCTGTGCTATTCCCTTTCCTTCTTGGTCCACTTTGGTACTTTTCAGCAGGCAAATTACAATGAAAATTTCGCCAAAAAAATAATAAAGTGAGAATATTCTGGCACATTATTCTCAAATTTTCTGAAAAAAAATTCGCAAATTTTAGGGGAAAAATACAAAAAAAACATTCATCACATTCGGACTTTTTTTTCTTTTCCAAGTATTGTCAAGTAGGTCACACAATATATATATATATATATATATATATATGAATCTTGCCTAATTTTGAAGACCGCTACAAACTCATAGTCTAAATATGGTGACATATGATTTTTTTCCCTAAAAATATGGCATCTTTTTCATTTTCTTTTCCAAAAGAAACCTTTGTACGATTCGCATTGGTGTTAAATCCTTCTTGGGATGTTAGCCAATAATGCAACATCACAATTTCTTAAAAAATCATTGACTCTAAGTCCTCACTCTTCATTAATGTTTCTTTTTTGTTTTAATTTTGCAATTTGGCAAAACCCTAAAGGGCTATGCAATTTTATTGAATGAAATTATTGTAGTACCTGAACGATTTTGGCAACAAAATGTCGAATAATTAACTAAAATCTTGACTTCAGCATTTGGTTTTTTAATTCTGAAATTTTTGGTAGGTAATGTGTAGATAAAATAATCAACAACCCCTCTTCAAGGTTGTGAAACAGTCTAGTGTGTCCAGATTGTCTTAATTTTAAGTCAAAGTATTTGAAGGTTTATGGTTCAAACTTGATAGTTGAACTTTTGATTTTATTAATATATATATATATATAATTTTTAAAATTTTTGGCAAAACAAAAAATAATTTAATTTATGCTGAATCCATTCAGACACTACGATAAACAATTGAAAACATGTACTCATCATAAAATGTACTCTTGAATAGATCATTTATCTAAGCTTGAAGTCTAAGGCTTTTTTGGTAGTGGGTTCATTTACATGTATGTTGAATGTGGGAGATAGAGCATGTTCATAGATACAAATATGGAGTAAGATTGAGCATTGATTTGAAAAGAATTTTATTGTTACTGTCATTGCAAAAGCAAAAATTTCAAAATAGTGGCCAAATTTTCGAGTTGTCTATGTCATGATCGGTTGAGATCAAATGCATACATTTAACAATGATATTTTATCATTTATTACATGAATTTTCCTTGTGTAATGCTTTTAACAACATTTATAGCAATTACAATGTTCTTACGATTACCACACTTCGTAGAGGTTCAAAAGACATTGTTGCCTCACAACATAATGATGACCATTACCACACTTCGTAGAGGTTCAAAAGACATTGTTGCCTCGTAACATAATGATGACCATTACCACGCTTCGTAGTGGTTCAAAAGACATTGTTGCCTCACAACATAATGATGGCATTCAACAATCATTGTAGGTAGAGAAAGAACAAAAGAAATTGGTGGTCTATTTGTGGGTTGAGTTTTGGACTATAACGTGGTTCATGAATGCTTAGTATGGAACTTGAGGAAGGACAAATCTCAAAGATCTATGATTTTGTGAAGATAGCTTAGATATTATTTACTTTATTATTGTTACAAATTTTGGTGTATCTTGCAAGTTTCATTTATAAGTTTCATTTACAATCATCCTTGTGATTTGTTGGATGTAGAAAGTGGTGTAATGTTGTGCTTTCTAATACAATCACTTCAACCTCCCAAGTTCATCACTAATCAACTTTTGTTGTTTGCAAAGTGGAATGTGTAGGATGTCCCATTATGCAACATGCTTAGTAATTGAGAATTGAAACATGGCATGTACTTGAACTTTTGGAGAACATGAGAAATTATGTAACAAAGAATGAAGAAAGCTTCAACATTCATCATATTCAAGTTTGTGTATTATCCATTTAGGTTCTATCAATTTTGTCCAAACTCCAAAACTTGTTGTGTGTTTTTTGTAAGTTTCAAGTTTTGCAACTCTTATGTTTATAAAAAAAATTCATAGTTTTTTTATATCTATTCCTTCCCAAGTTCAATTTGCAAGTTTGCTTCTTCAAATGTTGATGTTTGTTCTTTCTAAAGTGTGACTTTCTCAAGTGTTGAAATTGATTTTTCTCATAATCTCTACAATGTGATGTCATACCTATCATGCCCACATATAACGTTTACAACTAACAATGGAGAACCTATTCTTGAAAATACTACAATCTCTTTTGTAAATTTCAACCTATTTAAACCATTATTATCATCAAACAAACCTAGTATATTTAGAGTAGATGGAATCATTATGTTACAAGGTGTGAAAACTAAAGTGACTACCCAACTCATCTAAAAGTATGATCCATATATGAGTGGTGTGCACTAAATGGCACATTGCATAAATCTAATTGTTCAAACGATAAGTTCTCTTCCCTTGGTTTTTAAGATTGAAGGACTCCTTGCTAATATGTACGAATGTTTTTTTCCTAGCCCTAAACAATATCTTGAGTTTTGAAAGTTGGTTAAAATGTTGGAAATGAAAGGCAACGAGATCTTAAATAATATCAAAATACATTGGATATCAATGTTATCACCATCAAAAAAGTTCTTAAGTGAATGCAAGCTTTTAGTTGTCAAGATGGTAGGAGACAACGCTACCATTGACAATGTTAAAACAAACTAAATTCTCTTATGTGACATATGGACATTGCCAGGTTTGGCTAATGTGTTGTTACTTAAAGCAATGTAGGTAAGGACTATGCAAGTTTACACAAGGGAGGGATACTTTCATTTGCAACTTTGTTTTTACCATCAAGTTTTGTGAAGCAAACTTATTTACAATGTCTTATGACATTAAAAAGACGTATTTAGTGGAGCACTTCCCTTTGTTTGTTGAGCTTGTTGAACACATCAATGATGCATTGTGCTTGACTTGGTGGAAAGAGCCTTTCATTGAAATTGACTATTTTGCATTCTACATGGAAAATAAATTGTACATGCCCCATGTTACAAATCCCACCATTGGAGTGATGAGCCTAATGGATAGGAAGGCTTCGGCTAAATCTATAGATTCAATGAAGAACAATGTTCCAAGGCTGCTACTTGTATGACAATGGAATTTGAGAGGCACTTCCCTACACAAGAATTGCTCAATGCTAATGCAATTATATACTCTCAATATTCGCTTGCTCCAAAGACTAAAACTGCAGTTCTACAGCACTTGGCCATAATTATAGCACACTTCTAGTTTACAAAGGCCTTGGAAACTTTTGGAAAGTTTGTGGGGCCATTGCTGGACCTTAACCTGCATAGTCAACAATCCAAATTTCTGAAACTCACAATGCAAAATCAAGCTCAAGCTACCATGGTGCCTCCCCTTGATTGCAACATAACTACAAAGTTGGCAGAGAGGTTTGCATCAAGTGCAGTTTTGAGCCACCAACTTTCTTGGTTTAAGCTTGTGAAGCTATGCATGGTGATGTTTTTGGGTAGGAGGATGAGTGAACCTTTTCCAACCTCTCCTTCATAAAAAACAAGCTTCGGAATCACCCAACCACTCACCTTGACCCTGTTGTTAGGATCTATGTGTAGACGTTTTGCTCAATAGATCACCATTTACATGGCTATATGCAAGTGGAATGAGAATCAGATCCATTATGGGCCGAATGCTTAAAGTTTTAGTTTTCTGGGTTTAGGGTTGGCTTCAGGTTGCAAGTAGGAGTTCATCTTGCTGGTTTTTTCTGCCAATTATGTATCAAGGTGGAGACTAGCACACAATCCTAAAGATTGTGTCACCTTATGCCAATGTGTGTGTTCACAATTTTGTGGTTGTTGCATGATGCCATCATGTCTTGGTTGTGCATTGTGGTCAAGTTGTCTTCAGGCTTGAGGTGAAACACATTGAATTTAATCTGGATGTTGTCTAACATTGGTGTGTGTGCAAGTAGAACTTGTGTTGCAGCGAGTTCAAAACCCCCTCAAGTTACTGCATCGTTGTAGATGCTTGCAGGCTCAAGATTTGGCTTCAAAGAAGTCACTGATTTGGCTGCAGAAGAGTCTGGTCAGTATTGCTAAGCAAGCTGTCCTAGAATTCTCGCATGGGGTTTATTCCCATTTTGTGTCTAAGTTCTGAGTTTTGCAAAATAAATGCTGAGGGTTTACAGTGTTCTTGAATAGAATCTCTCAATAGAATCCATAGATTCTTTCCTTGTTGAATGCTTTAAGTTCTACTTAGCTCATTGGTGTTCACTGTTTCAAAATTTAACTTTTGAAAATTTTCTGTATTGAATTTTGAGTGGTAGATGGTGGAGGCTCTTGTAATGTTTCTAACTGCAGAACTTTCTTTGCACTTGTGCCTTCAATGTGTACAGGTTCCTTACAATCTATCAGGTTAGCTGCATTTCTTCTTTCTGCAACTCTCTTCTATAGTTTCTCAGAAACCTGCAGGAAATGGTCCTAGTAAAATTAGCATTATATCAACCTGGGGATCCTTTGCATCTCTTATGATTTGGGAGTTGTCCAATCCTATGGACCAGTTATTCACAGGGACATCAAGGTAAACAATATTCTCTTCACGATGATCACTTTGTTGCCAAGGTTTCTGATTTTAAATCGCAAAGGAAACACTGAGTTGTTCTAAGTCCCTAACTATAATCAATTCTTCCATGTGCTTGCACTCTCTATGGTGCCTGCAGCTACTGCAAATGACAATCCAAGGACACCAAGTGAAGATTCTCCAGTGGCAAATTTGTCTAGCAATGTCATGGCAATGGGTAGAAGTCTCCTGCTCATGGGTACCAGGCAGTAATTGATCCGCTGTGTGCATCTATTGCATAACACCAACAACACTAATATCCAGTTCTCTGAGCACACATAATTCTCAAGTTCTTTACTTTCTGATATTTTCATCTTTGCTTGAAATGTCCAAGGGTTGCTAGCTGTTTCAGTTCACATTTTCTCCAAGTGTGTGGGCATTATCTGTCATCAGCTATTGCAAAACTGGATTCCTTGGGTTTGTGATAAAGTAAAGCAACACATTTGTGTCTTCTTTGTGATGTTTCTTATGTGCATGGGATATTCACATTACTACTCCACATCCTTTTTGCATTCCAGTACATCACAATGCTTATTCCCAAGCAATGACAGCTGCTGATCTGGTGGTTGTTGCTCATGACATCCTTAGGCTCAAGAGGGAGCGCTGCAGAAACATTGATATGTACTTGGTTTTAAAAATTTCAGCAACATATTACCAAATGCTTTAGACAACAAATTTTGTTTTTAATTGTTCAGTTCGATCTTGGGTGATTCTCTTTTCATTTGCTGCATTAACTTATGAAATTTTTGCTTCCTTGTATCCTTAATAGTGCCTATTATTATGTCGCCTCCTCCCAACATAGCAGCACCATGGGCACCAATCACTTTTCTGTAGCACCAGGCAAAAAACATTCAGCTACAAAATTTCTTTGATGCATGATGATTCATGAATTTGTATACGGTGCAGTTTTAGCTAGGCTAGAGAGGTTGTTCACCTTTCAATTAAAAATAGTTCCGAAGTAGATGACTAATATGCATCTTTGGACCTGAGCTAATGATTATGAAAAAGTCATTGGGTTTGGATTTTGTGCAACATAGCCTAAATGTTGGCTGCACTTATCAAATGAAAATTGAAAAGATGTTGTGATTTCGATGCAAGTTAAACTTCGTAGACTTCTGACACAATTTGCAAAATTCACATGTTCAATATATTAGTGAATGTAAATGTTCAGTTGTTTAAAAATGCAAAAAACTTGTTTTTAATGGGTATGAAATTTTTTTGGTTTTTTTTTTTTTTTTTTGGCAATTTGTGAAACAAATTCAATAGGACTACAACTTACAAGGATGGTGCTTCATTTATTTTGGTTTCATGTTTGAAATTTGGTGTTCTTTATGTGCTCCGTAACAAATGTGTCATGTGACAGATTATGTCTCATATAGCCAAAGCCTTCATTGTGATTGCACATTTGTAAATGACATATGTATTAAATTGGGATTGATTTGTTTCCTGACTTTGCCATTGCTTTGTACCAAATTTGTTGCCTCCTTTTCTACATAGAACTTGTTTCCTTACCCCCACAAGCTCAATCATTAGTACACCCCTTGTCACATGTCTTAGAATTTGTTGCATTCAATAGCCACATTAGCTCTAGCATGCAAACAAATGTAGCCATATGAACATAAAACACTTTCTCACCACGGAGAACATGAAGTTGCCACATGGGCATCCCACCACAAGAACATGGTAGCCATCCACCTTACTTGCAAAAATAGAGACAAAATAAATGACCCTAAACCAAAAAAAAAACCCGTTCACCTAAACCAAAGGGTCATGTGACAGATTATGTCTCATATAGCCAAAGCCTTCATTGTGATTGCACATTTGCAAATGACACATATAGTTCTAATAAGGTAAAACTTTCAAAAGTTGGATCCAATGCATGAGTCCCTTTGCTTGTGGGGGCAGTGCTCAATAAAGGTGTGCAAAACAAGAGTTTAGTGTGAGCCCAATGTTTGTAATGCTATCACCTGCATATTTACACAACATCAAAATCAATGAAAGAATTGGGGAGAATCGAAAGAAGGGGGGAAGGATAGGGGCATTACATTTTCCATTAAGAAACTCGTAAATTATATTTAGTATATGTTACCATAAGGGACTTCCCCTATACATAAAACCCGCTATGAAAACAGAACTCTCGATTGCAGGATGGAAGAATATCTGTGTACTATAAATGCAAAAATAATAATAAATAAAATCATTTCAAGAAAATTATATAATAAAAGTTCGAAAATGTCAAATTAATATAAACTAATTTATTTTCTACATTCTAAATTGCACTAGATGTTACAATATTCAAAACATTAAAAATAACAATGTGAAAAGTGAAAATTCATAATTTTATTCCTGAAATGATCCCCAAATTTTTTCTCTAGTCCTCTTTGGCAAGGTCTTGGGTGAACTGGCACCCATGTTGGCACCGTGGTAAAAATCCCAAAATTAATTTAAATTATTTCCAAATGTTATAACTATCCCATGTTTGAACTAATCAAGGTTTTTGAGTTCATATTTAACATTTTTTGAACTTAATTTGGCCACTAAAAAGCCTCCTTAAAAAAGGTGAAGGTACCATGTACCAATGTGGTTATAGGTTCACCATGGCCCTTTGGCATGTGGTCAAATTTAATTAGGTCCTCTTTTGGATGGTAGATAGAGATTTGTAAGGTGAAAACATCCTTGGGTGGACCATTAGAAATCACCTCAAGAAATGGTTAAAGAATAAAAAATGCACAAATCATTTTCCTAGGCCCTTTATTTTAAATATTTTCACAACTATAATTTTATTTTTTTCTCATGTTTATCAATTGCATGCATTAATATATGTCTTGAAGTTTATTTTGGAATTGAAAAAAATGATTTTTTTAATTCCTAATTAAAATGGCCTTTTTAAAAATTGATAGCTTTAGCTTTGGAAATTCATAACTAATTTATACTTACTCAATTAATTACCTAATAAAAACCTAAAAATAAAATGACTTCCAAATTACCTTAGGAAAAAAATTCCTGAGAAAATTCTCAAATCATGTTTCAAATTTGTGTTCCTAACCAAAAAGTTTAAGGAAAGGTGAACATCGTTATAGTCTTGAAACTTTTTTTAAACGCAATGATTAAGAACATCAAAATAAACAATATTCTTGATATTATTAAAATTTCAAAATATATGGAACCTAATAAATGTATTCATTAAAAAATTATTAAAAAATTATTTAGGTGTTTCCTATGATTTTTCAAAATTCGATGGGTCTAAGAAAATCAAGGTGGGATAATCTTAGTTGTCCACCTAAAGACGTTTTTGCCTGGTAACTCGATGTAATTAGATTATTTCTTATGTAATTACGTATGGGTTTAGTTTGATAATTTATTTGGTGGTTGGATTTCATAATTTAATTATAGTTTTGGTCATAGCTTCAATTAATGTACATGATTTTCACATGATAATTCATGTGAAAAATATTTATCACATTAATATGCATGTTGAATCACATGAAGAGCCATGTAATGTGCAAATTTTACAAAAATTCTTATTGAATTTTCTTTTGATTAGTATATAAGTGAGTGTTTGTGATATTTGGAAACACCTTCATTTGATGAGAACAAGTTGTTATATGAATTCAACATTTTATTGAATAAAATTATGAAAGGAATTGAAATTTTAGTCTTCAAAATTTTTGGCATAGTTTATGATTGTGTGAATCCAAGGTAAAATAATGGTGTGGTACAATAGTTACACAAAAAATAGAAAGGTGAAAAGATATTTATATAAATAAAAACATAGATTTCCATAGCTATGTAATAAACATACATAATTTTGGTCCTATACCTGCTTATTGGTTTCCAAACCTACCTCACACAAATGTGAAAATAAATCCTTGCTTTGGAGATGGAAAAAAGTAATCAACAAGATAATTTAAGATAATAATAAGACATGCACATTTTTATCTCAAACATTGTGACAATTCATTGGCTAAGTGTTTTCATCTCCTTCTTTCATGTGCAAGGTTTGAGTTTTCCTAAGCCTTCACCCACTTGGAACTAGTATCATTTATTTTTTTTAAATTGATCTAATTCCAATTCTCAAACTAACTTGAAACCAAACCTTGGGTTCAATTTTGGTTACTTTCAATGCAAAAATGAAATGAGGGGAAAAGGGATACAACTTGAATAATGGAGGAAAAACTAGGCTTAATAACGTGCCCTCCAATTACATAAAGAAATTAATGCCAATATTTATGTGTAGCATAAGGCCTCAATGGTGGAACATTCCCAAAATAAAGGGCCTTGTTGAGACGGTAACCAAGTCTAATCTTGTAAGTGCAAGGTGCCTCTTGTTTTTGAAGAGACATTACAAATATTCCCAAAGTAATTTTGCCTTTAAGCCCTTTTAAACATGATCCTCAATGTGAAAAATATTTATTGAATTTGGGTATATAATGTTTGGAACTTAGTACTACAATATGTAATGCACAAGAATTGATAATAATTATACCAATAATATAGAGGAAAAAAATTGAAAGCACCCAAAAAAAAGGGGGGGGGGAGGTGAAACTCAAATTATCATTAAGTTTATGATAATCTAAATTTCATTCCCCACTCCATAGTAATGTGTTTCAAAAAAATCCCACACCTTTTATGACCAAACCTAGGTATTGTTGCTATGTTTCTTTTATTTTATGAAAATCTCTAATATTAATGATATTATTGATGACCTCCAAATATATAGAGCAAATTCTCAAAATTCTTTTTGTGTCCATCGCCTGATATAAATAACATGTAGAATTTTTATTTTATAGATACACATATATGATTCATGTGAGAAAAGATGAGCCATTTTACAAGGTGCCATCCTCTTTATAGGGAGAAATTATATGAGAAATTATACTAAGTGTATGATGCCCTCCATATAGACAAAAGACATTCTACATGTTTTAATGATGTTCAAGATGTGACTTTGAGGATTAAAATTGTAATCAATAGAAAATTGAGGAATTAGTATATGGATAATTTTTTGAATTTGAAGTACAATCTTCCCCAGACAACCAATTATGGAGACAACTACCTCATTTTCAAGCCTAACTATTTCATTTTTTTTTCCCACACAACAACATGGATATGAGGAAAAAAATAAATTAACACATGTCTTTTCATGTCCGTGAAATGTATATTAATTTAAATTAGATTTGGCATTGATAGAAATAATGATAAATTATTGAAAACCATGTGAAAACATAATAAAATAAATAAATAGTTGATTGTCATTAATAGTGCAGAGTATCTCTAAGCCCCAATTGAATGAAGAAAAAGTCAACAAAGTGGTTGTGGCACAACATTTTTGCATAATTTACTAACTTTGGTAAAAGACCTAGGAAAGCTTGACAATTGCCAAATAATATTATGGGGTTGTTTTTTCCTATCTTTGATTGGACAATCATAATGATTAGTCCAAATGGTTTGCTATTACCATGGTACCTTGTGAACTTTAGCATAAGTTTTTGAAAATCATTCGACACTTTATACCATTTTTTTTCAAAAACCTAGTCGAAAATTAAAACGTTATAGCAACATTTGAAAGCACCTATATTCAAACCCTTCCCATGTCTAGGGGTGTCGTGCTACATGTGAAGCATTTGACCACAAAGACCAAGGTTTTTATTTTCAATTTTGTGATGTAGCTGAAGTGGGGATCATCCATAAGATCATTTAGCCAAATTTGGCTACAGACTAGATATGAAAATCAAAAATAATAATCCTTCTATATTCTAGGTTTCCTATATGAACTTATCATAAAAATTTGGTGCTTTGGGAAAAAATTGAAATTTGGTGAATTTGGGCCATTATTTTTCATGGAAAATCCTTTGTATAGATCAAAATTTTATGAAATTTCACCCAAAAAAGAAAGAAAAGGCAAAAAATGCAGGAATTTTTTGAATTTTTTTGTGATTTTATTAAACATATTCTTTATTCGTCAAAATTTTCAGAACTAAAAATGCAAGTGCCAAGTTTAAAATTTTAAATTACATTAATTATTTAATACATAAGCCGCCCAAATATTATGGTGGTTATCTCCCACCTTATTTGTAGTCCTAGCTTTAGTTTTATGGGTGTTATTGGAAAAAAACAAATAACTAAACTTGAATGTGAGAAATATTTTTACAAGGTCACATACTGAACACATCTAAAGATGGTCTACATTTCACGAAAACCAAGGGCAGTGTTCATCTATATTCATTCACCCATGCCATTCAACTTGTTAGTGTTTGGGTTGTTCTTTACTTTTATGAAAAACCTTTAGTTCTAAAAATATAAATTAGAACTATTTTAGTTTTAGTTTCACACAAACAGAATTGGGAATCCAATTTTGGGTCTAGTGTAACCATAAAAAAAAGGTGTATAAAAAAAAGAATCTCTTGTGCATAAGTAACTCATAGTGAAAACACAAACCCTGGGAATTTTAAAACACCATCAATTCTAACAACTTACATTGCCAAGACTACAAACCCGGTGTTAATAAAAATTCCATTGGTCCTACTGATTTGTCAAAACAAGGTTCAATGTTCTATGTGTGAATTGCCAACTAGTGCATACGTGGTGATCTCTCACTAACTTGTCATAATGGCAGCAAATAGTTTGTTGCCATGTATAAAACCATATGTTAAAAGTCTAAAATCTACCAAAGTATAGCTTGAGGTCAGAACAGGTCAGAACTCTCAGTGTTTGGTCAATCCATGTGAGCTAATAACTCATCTCCAACAAATGCAACAATGCAAAGAAACATTAAGTTCCTTGTTTGATAAACCTTAATTTCATAAACATCTTAATTTCAATGTCTGAACCAAAATATGAGTGATGTATACCAGGTTGACTTATAACTACTAAGGAAAAAAAAAAAAATTGTGCAGATATGGGCTACAGATATATCTCTATTAACTTTTGTTTTCATTTCTTTCATTATGCCCAACCCAAGGACACCCCACTAAAACTTTTAATATTCACTTGGATACCTACCCTACAACATGGATCAAAGAAAGACTCGACAAATATCTTCATTTAAAATGCATACCAATTCCTCTACATGTTTCTTTCTCTACAACTCGGACTTCCTTCTTTTTGTCATCAATCTTCAACATCAACCCTTTATAGAATCTATTCCTACCAAGGATATATTGCTTGCCATAATGTAGTCACTGGCGGAATACAACAACTACTAATCACAACAAGTCAAACCAACCATCTCGTGAAACTGATGATGAAAGAAGAAAAACCTACTTACATTGCTTTCAAATTCTCCTTCTTATCATGCTTTTCCACTGTCCTACTCTCCAAGCCTCCATTCAATGTCATACCTTTTTCAACCATCCATAGCTCAATATTGATCAATTTTACATAATACACAAACAAATAAGACTTCCTACCCATGTTCACAAGTTTTTTTGAAACAATAATTGTTGTAGTTACCTTAGAGAAACAAATAAGGGGCAAAGGGCTTGTAGTACTTGCTTATTTGAAAGAAACCCAGAAAGGCGCTAACATTGGCAGAAGGAAAGGAGCCTAGATCAACATACCCTCTATTAATAGGTCAGGAGGGGATACTTTCTATATTCAAGCAACACAAAGAAATCGAAATGAAGCTCAAATGAAATGAAGCAGCTAAAATATAAATATATGTATATTTCCCCCCTTGACATATTTCAATTGCCTTTGTGCCCTTTGGAAACATTGTCAGAGAGACCAGTTTTAGGCAAAAGGCCTTTTCTTGTTCCTAAGACATCAATCTATGAATTACTACCTATAATAAGCTTTCACCTCATCTAGGTTTGAAGAACGGTGGTTATGAGGAAACTATATGCATCACCTTGATCAAAATACTAAAAACATTAAAGGACAACTTCAAATTCCATTTCAAGGTAAAAAAAGCTAGAAGGGCGCAACAAAAAATTGATTTTTTTATATTCAGCTTCCCTTGACCGCACCATGACACATAGAGCCAAAGTTGAAACAGTACAAAACCTTGGTCTGGGCCACCCGTAAGACATCAATTTCTGGCGAATAAACTATGTGCGTTTTACAAATGATTTTTTTATTAAAACAATTGGTCTACAAGCTCTGGTAGAAATAATACGTAACTTGCTTACATGATTTATTAAAGTGTGACTTAAGTCTAGGCTTAACATAAGTAAAACCCTACTTAATAACCTGAGCCAAAAGGAAGAAGATCAATCTTATTGAATATCTTACTAGTCACAATTCAAAATAGACCTACAATTTTTGCTGACAATATAGCAACAATTTAATAATATAGAAAATCCATTGATTTGGTGGGCTTAACTTACTTGTCAATATGCAAAAAATTATAAACTATCTAGCAGAGAAAGGATTTCATGATAAATTAGGTAACTTGAAACCTCCATTTGCTTACTTTTAGTATCCTCAAAGCTACTCGATAGCGCACATAGTCTTCATTCCCCATGCCATGACCTTGCCAACTATTATCATTTGGTAAACCTTAAACGCTAATGTATAACGTGCTTAGGCTACATACTATGTACTTTATTAGCCAAAACATGTGTGGACAAATTCAAACTAAGCACTGCAACTAGTACCCGACACCGAATTGCTGGCTGAAAATTGGTAATTGCAAAGGGCAAAGCCCGCTTGAATTGTATAGCTTATTTTCTCGCAAAAATGACACAAGTCGTGAGTGCACTACAACAAACAGATATATAATCTTAAACCTTCAGAACATAGCCGGCACTATATAGAAAATATATGGAGACAAGTTGTTAACAGGGCCAGCTGCCAAACTTACCTTATGACGAAAAATGCATTTTCTTCAGTTTAGGTCTTATATTTTTGATCCTATTTGACTATTTTAGCTGAAGCAACCATGCGATGGAACTTAGACCCCACCATCTAATAGCCCATTTTCATAATAATAATATTTTGGCTTTTCCTGGGTAAACATTTATATAAAAGCCTTACAAAAACAAGTAACCCTAATAAGTAAGGTGTTGGGCCTTTAGTACCCTTAACATTTAAAGGTTAGGAAGGTGTTTCTTTCAAATTTATAAATAGAGAAATAAACATAATCTTATTATCTTCATTTATTATGAAATTTCAGGTTCAAAGTTGAAAATATTTCATATGTTAAAGTTTGTTTAAATGGAATTATGTAAACAACCACACAAAGCTTTCAAAATTATCTATCACTTTTGTGAAGATCTGCCAGGTTTGCGAAATAATTTATGGATATTTGTCCATATTTGCTTGCAATTTGGGTGAATTGTTTGAAAATTTGGCAATTATATTATAAGGCAAATTCGGTCGTAACTCCGTGCAAACCTTGTAGAAGACCGCCAAAATGTATGAAAATTATCAAAACTCTTTTCTAATTTTATCTCAATTTATTACCTAATAGAAGGTTCATAAGTTATTAGATTATGCTTTTCGAGTTCTTCTTAGTATGCGTTGTGAATTTCTAAATTAAAGCTAGTCAAATAACTTAAGCCTTGATTGCATATGGGACACATACCCTTTTGGCGGATAAACAACTTGTTAAATTCATTATCTTTCTTGTCAACCATAACCTTTTCCCGATAGCTTTGAATTTGAAGGTTCCATTCATCAAACGGGGTTGAATTTACAAAAGGATTACCCAGATCACGAGATGCTCGGAACATATGAGCAGGAACACTTTTTACCTTAGACGCAATAGATGTGATCCATACCATGTTAGCACGACATCATTTGGCACCTACACTGGGCTTGGTCCAAATAGCATGAAAGTACCAAAGTTTGTCATGAGGAGAGGAAACCCCCTGATAGAATCGGGAAACCAGTATGGGGTGAGGAGTTTTAGGGAATTTATGATGTAAATATCACCAGCTTCTATGTTAGATCCAATGATCTAGCTCTGAGGTCCCCGCTCCTTAGCTTAGGAAGGTTACCGATACTGAGGTTCATGAAACTACATTCGTAAAATCTTACCTCGCCATAAGACATCGCAAACCCTACTCTCCTAAAGGTCTTCAGGTGCGCCCTAACAGGTTTATCGCCTAAAACCTTGGCACTTGGACTATAATCTATTACGGGACGTGGGTGTTTAACCCCGCACAACCAGAAACTAATATTATTTAATCGTGGAAATGCCATATCAAGTGCACCTATAAAAATTGGAACAAACCAATTACCAAATCCACCTATCATCGCAAACATAACCATAAAAAAGATCATTAAAAAAGCGTGAGCTGTTATTAACACATTATAAAGTTGATGATTTCCACCAAGAATTTGATTGCTAGGTTTGTGCTAATTCCATACAAATTAGTACTGAAAAGCATGTACCCATTACTCTAGCAATGGCACCGAACATACAAGATAGAGTGCCTATATCTTTGTGGTTTGTAGAAAACAACCATCTTTGTGCAAAATTGTTCATTTTATAACCCAATCTTTCAATAATATCGTGCTTTGTAAAACTAATTTTGACTGATGTTCTCGCAATTTGGAAAAGCGAAATTTGTCAC
>Ga0116227_10006447_pt1 | contig 23774 bp, 14 predicted proteins | sample S1TSphgellanicum_FD_89693 | JGI IMG/M metagenome (GOLD analysis project Ga0116227, IMG submission 89693) | Host-associated microbial communities from peat moss isolated from Minnesota, USA - S1T2_Fb - Sphagnum magellanicum MG | ecosystem: Host-associated > Plants > Peat moss > Unclassified...
AGTTTCAAGGTTGGTTTTTAAAAGGTTATAGTTCTAGTTTCCAAAATCAGACACCCTTACCATTCCCTTTTTTCTTACTAAAATCCGAATTGACGGTTTAAAGCCACCAAATCAGGCACTTGTGCCAAACTAGTAGAAACCAGTAGTCCTCCTAAATGTACTTATTAAATGTGTGAGAAATGTGATGTTACAACTAGTGTTTGTTGGGTGGTTTTTTTATTTTGTTAAGAATCTCCGGTTTGGAAAATTTCAGAATTCCAGAACCTCCAATTCAAGTTCTTTAATATTTTTTTAATTAAGAAATCCTCCGATTCCAGGATTTTGAAATTTATCAGGAAAAGAAATAGTGATTCTCATGAATTTTAGAAATAAAAGAATCTCCAATTCTAGTTTTATGAAAAAAAATAGAATTGTAGAACCTCTGGTTCCAGTTAAATGGAAAAAAATAGAATTGTAGAACCTATGGTTCCAGTTCCTTAATTTTTTAGAATTAAAAAAGTCTCCGGATCTAGGTTTTTGAACCTGAATGTCAAACCTGGGTTTGTGATCCCCCCCTTCTGAGGCCCCCTCAAGGGTCAAAACCAGTTCTGTGATTTTGAGAACCATCTATGACCTGAAAGCAGTGTCTGGAATTTTTTATGCAGGGGGATGAAGGTGAATGGATGGAAAAGGGGATAACCCTAATTCTGATTGGTGATTGGTAGAAGCTGCCAATCTACCCAACAGTTACTCATCAGGAAGTGTTGTGGATGCCAAGAGTCGAATATCTATTGTTATTTTTTGCATTTTCATGTTGTTGGTTTGTTTGCAAGTGTGTTTAATGCTTCTTATTCAATAAAAACAATGTTGCTAAGCTTGTTCTTGCAATAGAATGGATTTTTAGCCTCTTGGTGTTTATTCTTGGAGGAAATGCGGATCACAATGGAAGAATGGTTGGTGTTGGTGCTTCAAAAATGACAAGAGCAAAATGCAATGCGGAGATAAGAGGAAGGCCTTGCTAAGACTATAAAGGGGCAAAAATGTGAAGAGCTAAGTTTTATATGTTTAAGTGATGAATTGTGGGTTTGCAAATTACTTATCATTGTCTTTATGGTGTAGTTGGGGAAGAATGTTCCATTGTAGATCTTTGGTTTTTTGCCCTGTTTCAAACACTTCCGCTATGTATAAGCTTTAGGGTAAGAATAGAAGATTTTCTTCTAGAATTCAAGGCCAGATCAAGGGAGATGATGATAGTGTCTAGAGATTTTTTGAGTGATCACAGTGGCTAGTTCAATGTGTTATAATGTGTTACTCTCGTGTGGGAACATGTTCAATGTGTTACACTTTTGTGGGAACTCTGAGGAAGATGGAATTCTAGGAATACTATTGGGTTTCAAAAGGAAATATTGTAATATTGTGACCTCCTTCTTCTTTGTCCAACTGCTAATGGGAGAAATTTGATGGGATGGGCCAATCAAACTAGGATTATGTTTAAGGGGAGATTACCACAATTGTGATCTATTGGCTCTTGAAAAGAAATCATTGAGTGAATTGATCCCTTGAGGTCATAATTTTAGTGTTGTATAGTTTGAAATTATAAAAAATTGAACTTGGTTATTAGTTTGGTGAGAAAATTATCCATGTATCATAGAACGTTATTGAAACATTTAGTGTGGTAAAAGTGTTTTTGAATGTTAAAACACCCCTTCAGTTGTGATATTATAACTCTACAGTCCATTTAACAATAGGATAGTTGTAGATTATGCATACAATTAAGGTTGATGCTTCTAAGAAATTAATATGTCAAAATCTAACACAACAAATAGCTAGTTGCAGAAAACCATGAAATCGATGAAAAACAGATAGTAGTTACGTTTGATTTTCCCCGGGGGTTGAATGAAGATGGAGAAGCCTTCAAACTAAATCATTAATTAAGAAGCATGCATGGGTTTGTAGGTGGACATTTTTTTTTTTCAAAAACATAAGTTTCAAAGAAATATGGCAATGAACATTGGAAAAACTATATGGTGTAATGTTGTACTTTGGATCATGAAAGCAAAAGAAGGTTACACATCCAAGTGGTACAAAGGCACAGCATGTAAAAGGGGGACATGCATCTTAATGGATCCTATATGTGCAAAATTTGTGACGGATTACACAAACATGGTTGAAAACAAGGATAAGTCTTCAATGTGTGGGAAATTGATCCCAAATAAGGAAAGATTCTCATGGGATGCCTTGAAATTGGCCTTGGAAATCCATGAACCAACAAGATATAATAAAAGCCAAAAACTCTTATGGGACAATTAGAGGACTGGAGGAAAGATAATTATGCCAAGATTGGATTGAATTTACATTCCCAACTACATATCCTCCAACCAAGCTAGCAATAGCTCCCACTACTTTGTGAAAGGGGATGGAATCAGGTCAAATCACCATCTTGTTAGTTGTGTGTTAGAAATTGTTAAAATTGTTCAAAGGACCTCAGTTGGAAAATGAATACCTAGTTCTTTGGGAAGGTCAAAAAGAGAATGCACAAAAATCCAACTGGAAAGGGCTATATTTTTTACAAGATTAAGGAAAGTCATTAGGTTTTATAAAAAATCTTGCAAGGGTTGCAAAATCTCACAAAGAAGGGTATGAACTAAAGTAAGACTTGGAATGCGTTCAAGGTAACCTACAAGACATGGTTCAAAATGAAGGGCTACAACAGCAAGTGAATACCCTTAGGCTGAAAATCAAGGAGCTGGAAAATGTGAAAATGACTAAACAACAAATTAAAGCGTGACTCACGTGGAAACAAAAGGATTGCATTATAATTAAGGATTTCTTCACAACCATTAAACCAAAATTTAATAAAATGGGAATTTCTAAACCTTTAAAGATGATGTAAGAGTGGTAACCACAAGTCAAATAAAGATGGAATGGATTTGCTACAACTTCTACAATAAGCTCTATAAAGCCCAGGAAGATCATTTTGGGAATGGAAAGCTACGACATAAGGTCTTCGACTTTCTCCCTAGAAAATTTTCTGAAGGGATGAATAAAAAGTTGGTCACATTTCTTTATTTGGAAAAACTTTAAGCAACAACAAATTCCATGGAAAAAAACAAGGCCCCAAGACTTAATGGTATGGTGGTGGAGTTTTACACCTTCTTCTAGGATCTAATTGGCATTAGCTACTTTCGGATAATTGAAATAAGAGTCAAGGATGGTGGTTTTTTCAATGGGGTGGACAAAAGATTGATCACCATGTTATTCAAAGTTAGAAATTAAAAAAATCTCAGTAATTAGTACCCGATCACCTTGTTAAATGCATCCTACAAGATTTTTGTGAGAACTTTTCAAATGAAGTTATAACCAATCTTTATGGAGGTGATAGATAGGGATCAATCTACATTTTTTCCATTCATATTCATTTTGGACAATGTTCCTTTAACAAATGAAACATTAACCAACCATTGGTTATGCTCAAGTTGGATTTTGCAAAGGTGTATGACAAGGTAAAAGGCAAAAACATCCTTGGGTGGACTAGTAGGAATGTCACACCTTGATTTTCTTAGACCCATCAAACTTTGAAAAATCATAGGAAACAATTTTTTAATAAATGTCTTTTAATGAGTACGTTTACTAAATTCCATACATTTTGAAATTCCAATAGCATCAAGAATATTGTGTATTTTGATGTTCCTGATCATTACATTTTTAAAAAGTTTCAAGAATGTAATGCATCACCACCTTTCCTTCAATTTTTTTGTTAAGAACACAAATTTGAAACATGAATTGAGAATTTTTTTGAGAATTGTTTTCCTAAGGTAATTTGGAAGTCATTATATTTTTAAATATTTATTAAGCAATTAATTGAGTAAGTATAATTTACTTATGAATTTCCAAAGTCAAAGCTATCAATTTCTAAAGGGGCCATTTTAATTAAAAAAACAAAATTTTAACAATTTCCAATTTTTTTAATTCCAAAATAAATTTCAAGCCATATACATTAGTGCATGCAATTGATAAACATGAAAATATATATATATATATATATATATATACTTGTGAAAACATTTATAGTAAAGGGTTTAAGAAAATGATTTGTGCGTTTTTGGTCCCTTAACCATTTCTTGAGGTGGTTCTTAGTGGTCCACCCAAAGATTTTTTTCCCTAAATTGAAGTTTTTTGTTTGATGCCATGGCAAAGATGAGAATGGTTCAAGAATTCATTAAGATGGTAAAGTTGTTGTTCAAGGATGTTGAAAAAGTAGTCTATCTAAATGGGTGTATCACCAAATTGTTCAAAATAAAAAAGTGGGTTAAGCAAGGGTGCTTGAGTTAGTTCCCTACCTAATCTTTCTTATTATAAGGGAATTCTTGAATTGCATGTTCAAAGAAGCTATCAAATTCAGGGACATTAGAAGAATCACCTTGTCAAGAAAAATAATGCAACAAACATCTCGCAACATATCAATGATACAACCTTAATTATATGTGGAAAATAAAGAACTTGTCAAATGTTGTTAATGTGTTACAATTTCTTTTAAACATAAGTGGGTTGGAGCTAAACAAGGAGAAGTCCATGACCTATTGGAGTCAGAAGCAAAGTCACAAGAAACTGGCATGGATAGAAAAGTTCAAATGGAGGTGGGCCCTTAACAATGAAGTATCCAAAATGTTTAGCACGCCCTTTGGGATTTGTTCGGATGGCAAAGAAGTTGACACCTTTTTACTTGAAAAGATCCATTCAAAATTAAAATTCTAGAATACAATCCATTTACTAATAATAGGTTGGGCCATAATTGTCAATTTTGTTCTGGCATCAACCTCATGGTTTTTCATCAGTGTATTTGGGGGGTACAAATAAATTGATAAGGAAGTGTAAATATCTACTCCATAACTTTTTATGGGTTAGAGGTGATCAACGCACCAAAACTAAGGTAAAATAGTTTGATTGTTGTGTGAATAAAGGTATCAAAGGTCTTGGCCTCATTGACCCAAAAGAAGCTATGGATGCCTTGTTGTGTAAGTGGGTTATCAAAGCCCTAAAACTTGGAAATTCAAACCTCAAATTCTTATTAGGTTTCAAATTAGCGATGTGCAAGCCTTCATGAAGTGGGGCTTTGAAGTGAATTAGACTCTAGTTGGAAATCACAATCCATCTCCAAGATTAAAGGTATGGGGGAAGATCTCAAAGGCTTGGAAACGAATGGTTGAAAAGTTGGACTTTTCCCACCACAAATAGCTAAGGCCATAAAAAGAGTAAGCATATGGTGGGGCTCTAATTTTAAGGGGTTGGAATTTGAAATGTCCATTCCTACAACTCAAGAATTGTACAAGTCTGGCTAACGCACTTTAAGGGATCTATGGAGAGCTACAACCAAAGACTTCCATTCTTGGGATGAATTGAAAATTTTATTTCCTTTGGAAGAAGGGGAATATAATTGTTGGCAACAATTGAGTAATAGTTTGCTTGAATGTTGGATTATTGGCAAATCCAAGAAAACATTGCATGTTGCAAACATAAATTGGTGCAAACCATTTCACAATGGTCTAAACCTTACAAGGATCCATATGAACTCCATATCCAAAAATGATGTAACTAAGGAATTCCACTTTGGCTCAATGGAATTCACATTTTCCAACTTGGCATGGAGCCCAATTTTCCTCAAATTGTCCAAAACAAGGCACACATGCCATTCATGTTCTTCTGAATTCTTGGGAAAAATGAGAATGTCATTGATGTAACAAACCACAAAGTCATTCAAGTATTTCACACAAAAATTATTCATTAAATGTTGAAAGACCATAGGCACATTTTTAAGGTTAAAAGGCATCACAACATACTTGAAATGGTCATAATATGTGTAGAATGTTGTCTTCCATTCTTCGTCTTTCATGTGCACCAAATTGTATGTTTCACACAAATCAATCTTAGTGTACACCTTGCCTTGATTTAATTAATCCAACATACCCAAGATTAGAAATAAATGGTATCAAATTATTAATGGTAAGTTGATTCAACTCATAATAATTAACACACATTCAAAAGGAAGTATTCTTCTTTTTGACAAATAGAATTGGGGCAATAGTTGGAGATTTGGAATGTTGAATGAAACCCTTTTCAAAAATCTCATCGATGTATTTTTAAATTGTTGCTAGTTCATCTTTGAAAAAGTTGTAAATGGATCCAAACAAGGTTGTGTTCTTTCAAGGTTGATCATGCAATCATACGGTTAATGCTCAAGTAAGGTGTCACTTCTTTTTGAAAACATATTTGTAGTCTTGGTATTGGGGAGGAATTTTGTGTTGCTTCATTTTAAGGTCTCTTGCCAAAAGAACATATATCAAGAATGCATCTCCCTTTTTTGCAACTTGCATGTGAAAACCTTTGCTTTGATAAACAAAGGTTTTGAATATTTTGATTTTCATGTATTTGCAAGAATGTTCTTAGGTTTGAGATTTTGCATGTTTCCATCCTCCTATTTTTCTTCAAATGCGTAAACACAATCATGATTTTCATTAATCATGCTTATGGAAAAGGTTTCACACTCTAATTTTTTTGCTTCATTACTTCAAAATGAACACTTCATGTGTGCAAATTCATTTGTGTATTGTGTAACATGGGCCATGACAACCCAATGATGATCAAGTTTGTTAGGGATGAAATGACATTGAAAACTACATTACTAGTATGTGATCCAACATGATGACTTCCAATGCCTTGGTTTCAAGTGTCAAAGGTTTTAAAACAAAACTTCAAATGTTAATGACTTCAATAATTATTGGGGTGGCCTTTTTCACCAATGCCACTTTATGTTTCACCATATCTTTTATCAATGAAACATGCAGATGCACCAATGTCCAACAATGCTTGAATGTGGTGAACTTGTTGCATTTGATAATGATTGGCAACAAAAAACATGGTGTTGAGTCTAAAGATAAAGTGGGACCATTTTCAACATAAGACTCATCAAGGTCCAATCTCGCAGCCCCTATTGAAACTAGACAAATTTTCAAGCTATGGGTTAGTGAAAAAGGTGGCACATGTTGTATGTTGACCACACTTTTTCAAACACTCACAAACAACATGACCTAATTCTTTGCAATGCACACAAAGTTTGTTTGCATGTCAACATTTGTTTCTCCTATTCCATGAAAGACTTGGATTGTGTCTCATTGAATTACATGGGACTATCCTTTGGTGAGATTGTTAATGGTTTGTGTGGTACCAAAAATGTGAAACTCCTTTAGATTAATGAGGGCTTTTGATACTTTTCATGTTGACACTCAAGAAGTTGAATGTCACACTGAACAACAATTGGGCAATTGTTTGACTTAAGGTTGTAGGATTTGGTTTGGTAAGTAGCAAAATTCTTCACATCATTACACAATCCAATTTAGAATTGGTTCATGAATGTAACCTTATCCCATGAGATGTCACATGCTAATTGGTGGAATTCAAATGCATACATTATCGTTAACCATGATCCTTGATGAAGGGATCATAATTTGTTGGTGGATGTGCACTCCTTGTCTAAGTTTCCAAAAATGGCAAAAAATTCCTCAAGGAATACTTCAAAGTTGTTGAACAATGGGGATTAACAATATTCCAACAAAGGTACAAAAAAAGCTAACATTGTGTTTGACAATAGTGCATTGATGAGTTTAAACTTGGGTTAGGCCATTTAAATAGCAATGACGATGAAATCAAATGACCAAGCACACTTGATTCACAAAACATTTAAACTTGAATGCATTCCATCAAACTTCTTTGGGAGACTAATTCTTGGCTCCTTTGCCCAAAGTTTGTGATGGAAATTACATGCCCCACTTATGTTGAGGCTTGAATGCCTTGTAAATGTGTAATGGACTCATGAAATGATTAATTTTCCTATTACATGTGTTTCAAAACAACAAATACCTCCTCCATCAAAGCAACCACTTATCTTGACATAAACATAGCTACAAAAAAATGTCAATTGTAACATCAAGATAAGAAGTGGGTAATCCACAATCTTAATTAGTATTTCAAAGAGTGGATAATCCATATTTTCTTTAAAAACCATTACATTTTTTTTGAAAAAGAAGGGTAATCCACTTTCAACTCCAAGGAAACCCAACCTTTAATTGTCTTCAAAGTTATATGGATATTATTGATGATAAGAATAGATGTAGACTTGATGGGATTTCGTTCACACTGTCATAAACATGAAAACAACCAAGACAAAAGAATTTCCAAAGGACATGAACCAACCATGACAAAGGTAGGCCTAGTTTTAAATCCAAACATGAAACTTGAAAATTTTAATATAATAATATGAATTATGCAAGATGTATGTGTCTTCTAAGTTTTATTATGAAAACATGAAAATAACAAAACAAAGTTATGGTGCAAGATTATACTTTAAACTAATGTTGAACATATTCAAATAATGAGGTTCTATTTTTATTTATACCCCTTTGGGGCCCTAGCTCAAGGAAGGTTCCATGGAGGCTTATGTATGCCCACCATTTAAGGAACATTTTTCAAAACCTTCTTGAAGGGTGTAGTTTTGATAACACGCACACAAGTAGTTGTAACCATTTTTTTTGTACATCTAACATTTTTTTTTTAAAACTACAAATGGAATTGTTTTATTATAATGCTATTCTGAAAATTCCAATAGACTGGTATACATATCTTAAAAAATTAAAATTAATAAAATGAAAAAAACCCAAAAGCACTTTGAAAAAATTTAAAAAAATAATAATAATTTCAACTTCTTGAAAAGATTTGACAATGACAAAAATTTGGAATTTTGTTAAGATGAACATTAACATAATAATATAATTTTTGAATTTTTTCCCAATATATTTCAAAAATAAACTTAGAATAACTTTTCACCTAAGGGGGTCGGTATGGTTCCTAATAACACATTTGGACCTTAAAATATAAATGAATTACAAGTGAACCATAAGTGAATTACAAGTAAATTAGAAATAAATTTCAAATGAACAATAAATCAACTATAATTAGTGGATTATAAGTGAATTACAAATGAACTACAAGTTGATGTGAGATGTTGGTGGTGGTGATGTTAATTGATGATGGCATCCATGATAAATGACTCACATGACACACTTGGGTTTCACTATAAGAGATTATAATTATAATAAAATGTTTAAACATATAATCTACAAAACAATTGATACCAAAGTGCATCATCTTCAAGAAAAAATAATAATAAAATAACAAAGCACATGGAATCTACATTAGATCTAATATCATCTTCCTAAGTTCCGTCCACAACAAAGTGTAAACTTAAAGTTCAAGTAGAATTAATGAATCATGTATGGGGGGAATTTTCAAAATACAAACAAAAAACACATAAAAACACAATAAACATACAAGTTCAAGCTTTCCATTGAATAGTAATGCTAGCATGTTATGGAACAAAACATCATTGTTGTCACATGTTGCCAAACATTGTGTCCATCTTTGCTTATCAAAACAAACTTTCCATGTGAACAATGCTAGTGTTAATTACCATCTCCCAATCTTTCAAACTATCATTACAACAAATCATGGTTTTTCAAGTTGTCAAACTTGATTAACGTGTTTTTGTTTTGTACAATTTGATTAAAACACATAAACTTAATAAAAACATGTTTTTATTATTATTGACATTTTACAAGTGATTTTGGACCATTAATCAAATAAAAAATCCAATTAAATGGGTTCATGAAATATTAAGTGCATCATTTTATGAAAAAAATCATAGTCCACACAAGTTCATTTCACAATGTTAAACTTGTAATTTAATGTGGTATCATTGGTCAAATGGTAATAAAGTTCAAATCAAAATATCAATGAGGTCCATATTAAAAGTTGGTCATGTAGAAATTATCAAAATATGGATAATTTGTGAAAAAAGTGAAAACTAAGGAAAACAACAATGTTTGGGGCTTGTGAAATAATGGTTCAATTCTAACCATTCAAAAGTCCCTAATTAGAATTTGGGTATGATTTTATTTTATTAAATTTCATATTACATCATATGACACATATTGAGTCATTGTAAATAATTTGGAATAAAATTCAATATGAGCCTTGAACAATTAAATTCTACCATTCGAATTAAATGACTAATCCATATTTTTGGTCAAAATTTCACTATGAGTAGGTGTATTTCTACCAAAAGATAACTACATGTGTTTTTTCCTAATGAAGTTATTAATCTAGAACCAATTGTTAATTGACAATTTGACATTTTTTATTATTCATTATAGATATTTAAGAAAGGGTGCCTTATAAAAATGGAAATTGTGATACCAAGAGTGAGCCACCAAATAATGCATTTACCCAAATAAAACAACAAGAAAACATATTTAACAAAAGGGGCAACAATGTAGTCAAATGAGAATGATCATGCAAATGACAATTTGGCTAATCCTATTGTAACTTTGATATTATGCAATCTAATCACTATAAACATACTAGGGCTTCACATTACCAATGACAATCAATTGACATAAGGTCAAAATATTAATATATTCCAAATTTACTTATGCAAATTATCTAAAAGAAAATTAATTGCTAAACATTGGTAATCTAAGTTCTTTATTGTCCATGAAATCATTTCCACTCCATTAATTCTAAAATATGAAATTTAATTGTCACCTATTAAAACACTAACATCTATGGCATCCATGATGTCCTTTTTGGCACCTTTCTTTGCATCAAACACAATTTTTTTGGACTTTTCCAACATCCCCCATGTCTTTTGTATTGGGCTTCCCAATGACCCCTAGTTTCAAAATATATATAACATAAAATATTTTTGACCCTAATGCTTGTAACATCCCCTATGTGTTTCTTGGTGCCTTTGGTATCCTTTAACATTGTATCTATTGCCTTCAAGGCTTCAACCTTCAACATCTTGGTGCCCCCAATTGCTCAAAAAAATAATTCCATGTCCAATTTAATTCACCCAATGTTTCCAACATGTCTTTTTGACACCCCATTATTGTTTGTTGCAATTTTATCATTCCTTATTGGCATTTTGGTTTGTTTTTGTTGTTCCACATCTTTTGTCATCATTAGCATTGTTTGGGTGTGTTTTTGTTGTTGACCAAGTGTAGGTCAACAAACCAAAATGCCCCATCAATTTGATTTTTTACTACAGATGTTCACATTTTGAATGTTTATCATGTCAACATCTAATCTTGGGTTGTCCTTTCAAATCCTTGACCTAGCAACAATCATAGTGGTTTAAAAGTTCCAAAAAAATTGGAATTATTAGACAAGTTGGATCCTCATTAATTATAAAAAGATCAAAGTTTAAGTTTAAGTTCAATTTTTTTCCCTATGGATTATCTATTTTGAAAAGGAAAAAAAATTAGAAGGGGAAGAAAAATTACCCATTCTACGGAGAAGGTGGTTATAAAGGGAAAATTAAGATGTTCCTGCCCCCAAGTCATGTGTGAAGATGATATTAAAAGATTGTTGAATGCCACTTCCAACAACATATTAATGAATTTGATGTTTAAAATGAGTTTATTAATTTTAATTAACTTCCCAAACATAACATTGATAAAAATAATGTAAACTTACCAACTTTGATAAACGATTTTGATGGATATTTCAATTTTATCAATGATAATTTAATATGATTTTAATTTTGATTAAAAGGTGTCCACTAAAGTATTACAAAAAACTTTAAGTTTAAATTTAATATTTTATGTTTTTATGTTTTATTTATTCAATAGAATATGATTAATGTAAATTTAATATATTTTTCTTAATTTTCATTATAAAAATTTTAAATGAAAATATAAATGTGTTCATTATTTAAATTTTCAATATTTTAATTAAATTTTTGAGACTAAAATGGAATTTGATATTAATTTATTTGTAATTTTGATTTTTAATATAAACCAAAAGGTACCATCATGTTAAATTCAATGTTATTATTTGTTGGAATTATGAACATTATGAAAATTAATCAATATCAAGTCTATTGAGGAATGTATTATGGATAGAGATTGTGGTTTAATGGTTTAAAATACACCAAAATATGTCATTGGACTTTCATTTGAATAGAATGTTGAATTTATGACACCCAGAACAATTTGTAATCATAATGTGTAGGTCAAGAACTTTAATTAAAATTCATCTTTCAAAACATTAATAATGCATTATTGGGCATAGACATGCTAAAGTAGGCCAATTGGTGGTCCTTGCTCAAAAAATAAAAGTAGATGAAAAGTAAAATTTGCATTTTTGAATTATAAGGCTTTTAGCAATGCTACAAATTTTAGAATATATTGTTAAATAAAAAATTGGCAATATATTGTCTAACATTGATTTTGTCACAAGACATGTATAAAGTTATTTTAGTTTATATATTCATATTATGTGCACAATCTTGTAACAATGATCAAATGGCATTTGGCATGCATAATGTCTTGTAAACACTGATAAATGTTTATTAAATTATGTTAAAGATTGATTTCACAAAACAACAATACGTCAAATCTGGATTTTAAACATAATATTATTTGCAAGGATATATGCCTTTTTAAGCATTATTTGATCACTTTTCTTTTGTATTATTATGTCTTTGATGTAATAATACATAATCTGTATTATGGATATAGATTGTGGTTTAATGGTTTAAAATACACCAAAATATGTCATTGGACTTTCATTTGAAATAGAATGTTGAATTTATGACACCTAGAACAATTTGTAATCATAATGTGTAGGTCAAGAACTTTAATTAAAATTCATCTTTCAAAACATTAATAATGCATTATTGGGCTTAAACATGCTAAAGTAGGCCAATTGGTGATCCTTGCTCAAAAAGTAAAAGTAGATGCATGAAAAGTAGAGTTTGCATTTTTGAATTTTAAGGCTTTTAACAATGTTACAAATTTTAGAATATATTTTAAATAAAAAATTGGTGATATATTGTTTAACATTGATTTTGTCACAAGACATGTACAAAGTTATTTTAGTTTATTTATTCATATTATGTGCACAATCTTGTAACAATGATCAAATGGCATTTGGCATGCATAATGTTTTGTAAACACTCATAATTCTTTATTAGATTATATTAAAGATTGATTTCATAAAATAATAATATGTCAAATCCGGATTCTAAACATAATATTATTTGCAAGGATATATGCCTCTTCAATCACTTTTCTTTTATATTATTACATCTTCAAATTTGTTTACCGTTTGCTTCATCTTTTTAAATAGTTTGACAAATATGTAGGTTTTAGGTGTTTAGGTTTTTTTTTCTTTTGCAAAATAAATGCCCATACCATTTTAAACATGTTTTTAGAAGTATAAAGGGGTTGATATTAGAAGGCATATGCTATATAGTAATGGTGTGATCAAATTATCAAAACACATATCAAAATTTCTTTTTAGCCAAAAAGAAAAATACATAGGAGGAACATTGAGGAGAATAGTAGATCCTTTTTTTTTGGTCCATTAATTCTTTCAATCATTTCTTTTCAAATAATGCACACATAATGAAGTGGACATCATTTATTGTGTAACAACTTAAGTGAATACAAACCATAATGAAGGAGAAAAAATATGTGCTTGTTTAAACATAAAAAATCTCGTGACAAAAAAATGTTCATTCAAAAATCACAATCTATGTGATAAAAACACAATTCTACACAATTATGATATCTTTAATTTTATGATCAACATTATTCATTCTCATTTGTGTTCATTGGATCGTTATTAAATTCATAAAATGGTTTCACATTTCCTCCCTCTTGCATTTTGTGCATATAACTCCCACATAATATATACATAATTGTAAAAAATCATATAAATTTATATAATTTTTAATCTATGAAACAAAAAAAGAAGTAAAGAGGAGATCAAGTACCATGCATAATATCGAAACAACTTCATCATAGTTGTTTCTACTTACTATTGCATAGGCATTTTTGCCTTCTCACTTTTTGCATTAACATATGTTCCTTTGTTAACAATCTTTTGAACAATGTCAATATATCCATTTAAAACTTAATTAAACAACACATGTTTATATATGCCAATGATATGACATGTTAAAATAACCTTGATATAAATGAATTTTGGCCAAAGGGTAATAATGATATGATGTAATTTCAGACATATAATAAATCTTCCTTATTTGTGCCAAGACTAAAAACATTAGAAAAACAAGATATGTTTGCAAAAAAAATAAAACAAAAAAACAAAAAAAATAACAAGCAAGTAAACAAAGAGATTTTTCTTACTTGCAAGGAGGCAAGTGAGTTAGATTTTATCAATGTTAAATCCTACAAAAAAAAATTAATAATTTAAACCTAAAAAAATGCACCCTTTCATCTTGCTACAAGAAAACATAAAGAAAAAAATCACGACAATAAGCATGGTGCTTATCATCAATGCCACAACCTTGTTGCAATTATTATTAAAGAAAACAAACAACAATGACAACTATGGTGTTCATCATCGCTACTACAAGGTATTTACAACAACAAAAAATAAAATGATTATGACAAGTCACAATTTGTTGTTGTGTGGAACTTGTGTGTTTTTTTAATTAATTACATGTTGTAGTTCCTTTTCATCAAGTTTTTTTTCTTAATGAAACTTTTGATGACAATGAGTTGCAAGTCCTTATTAATGTCATCTTGTTGCTTATGAGAAAGAAAGAGGGAGAATTTGACTATGCAATGAGATGGTGGTCAAAAAAGGATGGATGGGTGGTCAATGTTAGAGGAGCAACAAGAATAGGAAACAAATAACAACATGAGGAGTAATGGCACTTGGGTGTTGAAAGGCAATGGAAAAATTAAGGAGGCCGCTTGTTTGGTTAGTAGGTAAGTTAAGTTAATAGGTAAATGTGGTAGTTATACTTAAGGTCAATAGCAAGGATAGTTAGTAGGTAGGAAGGGTCAATAGGTAAATAGGGTTAATAAGTAGGAGGGGTTTTAGGTAAGTAGGGTCAGTAGATTGGAAAAAGGGGGGAAAATAAAGGAAAAATAAAGGGACTTTTTTCCATTTTTGTTCTTAAATCAAGCTAGAACCCAACCTACAATCATCAAAACATTTGGTTGGGTTTTGCCCCAATGAAACCTAAAATGGGTTTTTCCCAACTTGTGTGTTGGTGGGTGTTAATTCACTTTGGCTAAGAATATCAAACTAACAAAATCACATACATGAAAACATGCACACAAAGTAAAGTCAAACCTACTTACAAACTTGCATGAGTATAATAAGCCCAAGCACAATTTTAAAGTAACAAAATTGGCATCAACCACACCTCACACCCCTATAATGTCTTGGAATCTTATAACCAAAAGTTGAAATTACAAAAACATACAATGGGAATAAAGCCCCTAAACTCACAAAATAACTATGATTTTGTTCATATTAAGTTGAGTTCTAATCACAAAACAAATTCTATAAAAATTTAATATATTATAATAAAAACTTGATTTGCTTTTCCTCAAATTACTTTTGCCCCACTCAAGTTGAGTGTACTAGAATATACAACCAAAAGATATGGGAAGTAGTCTTGTGGCTACAATATTTTCTTATGCATTTGGTGTGCCTACTGTAACCAAAATCTTGAAAGTAAATTCCATGGAGATTGGTTGACCTATGGGTCAATCTTGCCTTAATCTTCATGTGTATGATTCTTTAATTGAACTTAACTAATAGATGTTCCAAAGGGAAGAATAACACAAACAAGAACGTTCCACCAATATAGGGATTTTATTGTTGCATCAAAGGTAGTTGGTGCAACTAATTGTTATGCATGTATGAACTTCAAAGCTGAAAGAAAATTTGTACAACAAAACAACACATGTGTGATAACTTTGCCCAAACACAAGGATTATGGTGCCATGCCCCTTCCACTATTATTATTAGCAAAAATAACAAAAAATATGGTGAAATTTAAACTTGTACCTAAATCTGCAACTGCCATTATAACTATGGCAACAACATGTGATTAGGAGCAAGTACTATGCCTATTACCTCCCAAGGAACTTGACAACATTCTCACCATTTTTAGTGTCAAACATTTCACAAAATTCTACAACAACAAATTAAAAATTGTCCCCATTTAACATTTAATTCACCTCCATCCCCAACATCCAATTGTTGCAATGAGGGTGGGCAAAACCAATTTCTCTCAACACATGGTAATGCAATGTAGTTCCAAAAAGGTGCTTTAGCTTAAACTCGCATGATAGCATAAACTCAAATGGGTGTCAAACATGAAACAAGTTTATAACAAAATGTGGAAGGATGACAATATCTATAAATAAAGGCAATTTAAACATGATGGTCGAAATGTGAATAAGTGTCTAGAGGAAAAATAACTTTTCCATTATGCTCCAATGGCTAGCCATTAAACCCAAAACAAACATCATCAATAGATATTTTAGTCTTGTCCCAAGTCCTATGCACTAAGCAATTGTATGAAAAGTTGCACAATTTTCGTTCTTCTTATAAACACAATTGTCCAATTTGAAAAACTCATTCAAATGACATTCCCCTTGGATTGAACTTTTGTGGCATACACCAAGAATGAAGATATTTATTTTGGGGGTTTAGATTTGCATACAAAAATCTACCTTGATAATATACCAAATGGTTATTAAGTTGGGCGTTTCAAAGCCAACCCTTATGGATAACATACACGTGTTAGCAACAAAATAACTAGGGAAATTGATAACCAAGTTTATCATTTAAACAATAATGTAACAATATAATTGGGTTTTTAAAAAATCCAAATCTAGTTATTTGATCCGCTTTGTCAAACCAAAAAAAATTTCATGCCTCTGAAAACTTCCCCCTCTCCCAACTTTCCCCCCTTTATGTTATGAGAAAAAACAAAAACATTTGCCAACATTGGAACTTGTCACACCCTTAAGTTCGTCTTAAGGCATTGGGAAATAAACCTTTAAGTCGATGGTAATGCTCCAAAAAGGGTAAAAAGAAAGAAAACTTGGGGGCATGCTCCCTAGCTCCTTGCGTTTAGAAAAGATTTGAAATGGGACTAAGACAATATGATAATCATAAGAATATCATGGACAAGTCACCTCCACAAGTAAAACAATGTAGGTGGTTAATGCAAATGGAATTGACTTTTAATCACAAACTTGTTTTGGATTCATTACACTCGCATGATCGATACTTGGAAATAAATCACCACCCTTCTTCCTTACAAATAATTTTTTGATTGGTGGTGAAGGTTGCATCAAAATGGTTTAAATCCTTGCAACTCCCAAATGTAATTCCTAAATTCCGAAGTTATGAATCATGTGGTTTTATGGGGTCATAAAATTTCCATATTAATTTTGATTAAAAATTTTCACATTACAAAGTTGTAATTTTTGACAAGATCTTTCCAATGACATGTTGCACACCTCAATCAAAGGTCATCTGATCCATGTTCCTAAGTTTTAATGGTCAAGAATCAAATTGTGAATTTGATTCATGACCTTTCTTTTGGCCATAATTTTCAACTCAGAACTCCAAATATTGCAAAGTGCGAATCCACTTTTGATATTTACACTTCAAGACCTTTACAATAATGTATTGGGGACTTAATTTATTATTTACATTTTTGTCCCAAAAATTCAAAACACTTTGAAACTCCAACTTTCAAAATGATTTTCACTTTAAAATGCTTGGGGCTCACTTCTATCCCACACTTGTGCAAGTGTGCATGAATCCTAGGATCTTCTTCCTTGGGTTGTTATTATTTTTTGGGTTGTAAAAGGTTATATTAAATGGGTTCAAAACCAATTGTTCATAAAACATAACATGAAAAAAAAATACTACATAATTTGTAATGTATCTTAAGAATGAAATAAAAATACAAGGAAAGGTGTTACAGGGCTTGTAATCATTGTTGTAGTGCTACATGTTGCCTATCGCTTACCACCTACCTTGTTGCAAGCAAACAAAGGTAATAAAATTGATTTAAAATCATGAAAAGGGGCGTTGCAACTTATATTACTTTCATTACTTCATGTAGGTTACCACCTACCATCCTATTGATTTGCAATTAAAGTGGTTGTTTTTTCAATCATGAAAAAACTATTTACTATAGGAAGTACAAAATCATTGTTGCAATAATGAATTATATTGGCTGCTATATGTTTTTCTTTATAAAATTTAGAATGTACATTTAGAAATATACATAATTTGTTGTAACGATAGTATAATATAAAAGTTCTTTAAAATTAATACTTACCAAATGGCCATATGTAAATTGCATTGTTTGGATCATATGATTAATATTTTCTCACATGACATGCATAATAGGCCTTAGTATGTTGAATTTTTGGGGAAGTTCTAATGTGTTATTTGTGGTCCACTTTCAATGCATGTTCCAACAAATGAGCTTTTGGGTTGCATTCAAGAAACCAATGGATGTATGACTAATTCTTGCAAATTCAAATGCCCCCATATTGAATGAGCTTTTGGAGTGCACTTGAATGATGAATAGACATACATCTATTCTTGCAAGTTCCAGCACCTCATAAATGAAGCTCTTGGAGGGCATTCAATTGGTTAGTAGATGTAGGTAGTTATTACAAGTTCAAATTTGGACAAGGGGAATGCAAGCTACGTATACAATGTAGACAAAATATTATCACAATTTGACAAATTTCAACACTTGTCCATGTTTGACGCATGATGAGGATATTTAGAAGATATTTTTTTATGAAGGGTTCATTCACAATTTGAGTTCCAAAAAAAGGAATAAGAATTCCAACATTTCTTAGGGCTACTTTTTAAAATAACAATTACATGGAAAAAAATATTGAATGAACAAAATTGAATAGCCCAAGATAAGATAATTCATGTGGTGCGAGATTTTTCAAATGCATACATAATTGTGCATCAATATTTTGGTTTACAAGTACACATATGACATATGCTTCGTACTAGAAATTTTGAGCTTAATGGATATAGACAACTAACAAATTAGGATAAACAAATGAGTCTTCTCCCTTGCGACCATATGGTTCAAAATTTCAAACCTTTGAAATTTAGATATGATTTTTTTATTCATCAAGTTCACCCAATGAACACATACTTGCTTTACACAAAACAAGTTTTTCTTGTACAAAATGTTTGAAATCAATTTGCATGATTTTTTACATTCCTTTTCATTACTCAAAAAATGAAGTTTTAAAAAATTAATATATTTAGTTTAAAGATTTCAAAAAGACATTTACATAATATCCAAAATAATTGAATTTTTTATTAATATAATAAAACATCATTTTATTTATTAACATACAACAATCCACTACAATTGTTATCATTTCAATAAAATAAAACTTCAAAGTTGAACTTCCAAGTCCTTTAAAAGTTACACATTCCTTTTTGGAACTTTCATTGTGAACGGATTTTGAAAAGTTACAATAGATGATGGTTTATATTTTAAAACTCATCATTATGTTATGGAATTGGTGCACATATTAATGATTTAATTGTTCAAAAAAACATTATTATGATTTATAGGGCCTTTAATAGTCATTATAATTATAATAAATTAGTTGCAAAGTACCAATTTTAATTGAAAATTTGTCCCTGAAATTTTACCCATATAAAATGACAACCATTAAAAAAAATTCCCCATCAAAGCTTTCCAAATTTCTTGAAGTCATGGAGATCATGTAACCAAAAAAGGAGGGTGCACAATCTAATCGAACACCCTGGCAAGACACAGACCCTCAATGGAGCTTAGATTTCTGAGGTCCCGAAACTGAATCACAGCCTTTACCTTCTCTCTCTTTCAGACCCTGTTCAAGACTCAATCGAAATGCACACTTAGATCTTCAAACCTGCACAATTTGCATTCTTGCAGCATTCATCACTCCGATCAGGGGACTCAGAACTTTGAATTTTATTCACAGAATGTACAGACAATCGAGACACATCCGCCCAGCATTCCTCTCAGATCCTACCAGCTCGTGCAAAAGAACTTTAAGCTTCCTCTAATTTCTAATCTCACTCCGTTATTCCCTCACATTGTGCTTCCTGATGCCAAACGCAAGTACTTAGCTGGCTACTGGCATAACGGAAAATTTTGTAACCAGACCAATATTCCTCAAAACCAACCGATCTACCTCACTCTGTGTACGTCTAGCACACTCTGTCCTCTCCTCTCCAACAACAGGATCTCTCAAAAACCTGCCACCTATTCTGCAGTTCTCTCCTTCGCACTATATTATCTGCCATTCTACAACCTTCTTCCTAGCCTCTTAGTTGTTAGCTCCTTCACCACCATGCACTCTCCACCGCCTTAAGTCATAATTGCAGCGCCTCCTCAAACCATAATTGTGTGTCGTCTCCCTTATGCGCGATGATCCTCCTTAATCTTTTAGAAGTAGCTGTCATGCATATTTTGCAGTAAATGAGAGTGATGCTTGCAAAAATCAGAAACAGAGGCAGTATAACTCCATTGTGCGGTGACCCATTGTTCGGTCACAATCAATCATGTGAATTTAAATTTTTGTCCATTATTAGATTATGTCACAATAATGATGATGATTATGAATTTTTGAGGTTGTAAGATGTTCTTCCATTAAAGATGTACTTGGACCAAATATATTTTTAATCATTTGACAACAATAAATTGGATTTTCAAAATTAATAAAAAATGTTGTCATGTAAGGGTTTTTTTTAAACCTTTATAAATTTATTGGTGTACCTTTACAATATAAAAGTGCAATTATGAATCAATTAAATATTCATGATTTTTATCACATATTTTTGTTTTCAAACCCAAGTCATTTCTATGCGATCTCTACAATAATTGAAAATGAATGTAATCTGATTGACACAATATATAATTATAATTTTCTTTAAAATCCTACACCTTATAATCTACATTTAGTCAACAACTTAAGCTTTTGACATGCATTAAATTCCCCAAAATATGTAGGTACTTTTTACCAGCTCAAGCATCTCAACAAATGAAGGTTTGGAATGCATTGAATTGACTAATATACATAGGTAATTTTTGCAAGTTCGAACACCCTAACAAATGAAAGTTTTTAAGTGTAATCAATTGCCCAATAGAGGTAGGTAATTTTTGCAAGTTCGGACAATCGTTCAAATGAAGGTTTTGGAGTGCATTCAATTACCCAATAGATGTAGGTAATTCTTACAAGATCAAACAATCGTTCAAATGAAGGTTTTGAAATGCATTCAATTACTCGATAGATGTAGGTAATTCTTGCAATTTCAAACAACTTGACAATTCAACGTTTTGGAATGCACTCAATTGCCCAATATATGTATGTAATTCTTGCAAGTTCAAACACCCCCACAAATCAAGGTTTTGGAATGCACTCAATTGGCCAATAGATGTAAGTAATTTTTACAAGTTCGAACACCCCCACAAATGAAGGTTTTGGAGTGCATTCAATTGGCCAAAAGATGTAGGTAATTCTTGCAACGTCAAACAATAGTTCAAATGAAGGTTTTGGAATGCATTCAATTTCCCAATAGATGTGGGTAATTCTTGCAAGCTTGAACAATCATCCAAATTAAAGTTTTGGAGTACATTCAATTGGCTAATAGATGTAAGTAATTCTTGTAAGCTTGAACAATCATTTAAATGAAGGTTTTGGAGTGCACTCAATTGCCCAATAGATGTAGGTAATTCTTTCAAGTTTGAACAATTATTCAAACAAAGGTTTTTAAGTGCATTTAATTGCCTAATAGATGTAGCTGATTTTTGTAAACATGAACAATTTGATAGACTAAGGTCTTAAAGTGCATTCATGTGACCAATAGATGTAGGTAATTCTTGTAACCTCAAACAATCGTGCAAATGAAGGTTTTGGAGTACATTCAATTGCCCAATAGATGTAGGTAATTTTTGCAAGCTCAAAAATCGTTCAAATGACTGTTTTAGAATGTAGTCAATTGCCCAATAGATGTAGGTAATTTTTGCAAGCTTAAACAATAATTGAAATGAAGGTTTTGGAGTGTTGTCAAATGCTGAATAGATGTAAGTAATTATTGCGAATTAGAACAATTGTTCAAATGAAGGTTTTAAAGTGGAGTCAATTGTGTAATAGATGTAGGTAACTCTTGCAAGCTCGAACAATCGTTCAAATGAAGCTTTTGGAATGCACTCAATTGTCCAATAGATGTAGGTAATTTTTGCAAGCTCGAACAACTTGACAAATCAAGGTTTTGGAGTGCATTCAATTGCCCAATAGATGTAGGTAATTCTTGCAAGCTTGAACAACTTAACAAATCAAGGTTTTGGAGTGCACTCAATTGCCCAATAGATGTAGGTAATTCGTGCAAGCTTGAACAAACATTCAAATGAAGGTTTTGGAGTACACTCAATTGGCCAATAGATGTAGGTAATTCTTGCAAGTTCGAACAACTTGACAAATGAAGGTTTTGGAGTGCACTCAATTGCCCAATAGATGTAGGTAATTCTTGCAAGCTGGAACAATCGTTCAAATGAAGGCTTTGGAGTGCACAAAAATTGCCAATAGATGTAGGTAATTCTTGCAAACTTGAACACCTTGACAAATGAAGGTTTTGGAGTGCAGTCAATTGGCCAATAGATGTAGGTAATTCTTGTAACCTCGAACAATTGTGCAAATCAAGATTTTGAAGTGCACTCAATTGGCCAATAGATGTAGGTAATTTTTGTAAACTTGAACACTCCGATAGATTAAGCTCTTGAAGTGCATTCAATTGACCAATAGATGTAGGTAACTCTTGCAAGCTTGAACACCCTGATAGATTAAGTTCTAAAAGTGCATTCAATTTGCCCATAGATGTAGATAATTCTCTCATACCAACACATATTGACATATTATGGCCATGGTTTACAATGTCAAAAAAAATTTGTAGACAATTACATTTCGTTAAATGGAGTACTTGTAAATGACAACAATTAAACAAATTATTCAGCAACTTTTGAATCATGCATTCTTGGAGACACAACCATTGAAGGTTGTTCAAATCTTGACCTTGGATGAAATTTTCCACCACATTTGGTGAGGCTTTTGTTAGGTCAAGTAACCTAAGGTTGTGAAACTCCTTTGAGCCATTTTGGAAAAATGAAGGCAAAACCTCACATTCTTTAAAAGAAATGCCTTCTAAATTTTTCACCACCTATCACATCAAAAAAATTACAAACAATTGTCAACATCAATAAAAATAAATTTTCATTTTAATGCCATGTTAATGAAAAAAATTACATTTCTTCAAATAAAGCTAAAACTTATTGTTTCATTTGGAATTTTGACAAAATACATATACCATAGGATTGAATTAGACATGTTGTTCAAACCTGATTTTTTTGCAAAGATATATTTGGTTTCCATATAAGTCGACTCATTGTAACTTCCATTGCGATATTTTGACCCATGTCTCGTAATTGTTCATGCATGTACAAGCTGCCATCTTTTGCCCATTTGATCAAAGATCTATCTTTCAAGTTTTGTAACATAAGCATAGGGCTCAATGAATCATCTCCATTCGAATACACTCGACAAAATGTACTTTTATTGAAACCAACGAAAAAACAAGCAATATCCAAAAACATGTCTTGATGTTCTCTATTCAAGTGGTCATAAGAAATCCGCAAAGTTTTCCAAAACATTTCATTGTCAGAGCCCCCTGTTATATTTCGCCCACCTTTCAATTTGTCCAATGCATCTTTCCATATTTCCAAATCACAAATATCACACAAATAACAACCCAATATTTCAAGGCTTAAAGGGAGGCCCCCGCAAGCTTTTATAATCTCC
>Ga0116227_10006449_pt1 | contig 23770 bp, 21 predicted proteins | sample S1TSphgellanicum_FD_89693 | JGI IMG/M metagenome (GOLD analysis project Ga0116227, IMG submission 89693) | Host-associated microbial communities from peat moss isolated from Minnesota, USA - S1T2_Fb - Sphagnum magellanicum MG | ecosystem: Host-associated > Plants > Peat moss > Unclassified...
GGTGTTACAGTAGAGGAATACTTAGAAAGACTGGCAGCAGGTATAGATATTTTGGAACTGCGAAGATTAGAAGCCAGAGGAATTCCTACTCAATGAGATCTAGAAGCGATCAAGATTGATAAAAAGGTTCTCAATGGTACCGCAACCTTAGAGGAGGTTGTTCGGGGTGTGATGATTCTAACACCATCACTCCGCCAGCAGTTGATATCACCTCCAGAGGAGGGTAGTGATGGGGACTCTTAATTCTAGATTGGGGGTTGGGTGCTGTTTTTTCTCCACCTGCTTCCTCCCCTAGTCTTCAAGGACTGAGGATTTGCCGCTTTTATCCCCTTTAACATAGTTAGCGAGTATTAATAATTACAAATAATCTGATCAATAGAGATAATTGGTATAAAATTCATCCAATTTTTTGAGGTTGACGAAAGATGTCAAATACTGTTGCTGGACCGGCGCTCTAGAAGCAAAAATCCCCAGGCATCTCAAAGTTTTCCTGGGGACTAACAACGGGTTTATATCAAAATACCCTACCAAATCAAAGTTAAAGATAGTGCCTGCAACCCAATTTCACAAGACCGTGAGTTCTGGCTGAGTTAGTGGTAGGTGGTTGACACTATACCTTAGCCAAAAGCGCACAGGCATTTTATCTACCGGATAAATTAACAGGTTTTGCTCTAACTGTTCCAGAGATGAACGACCATTAACCAACTCCCAGTCGAAATAGCGAAGCAATAGCGATAGCATCACTGTTGCCTCTAGCATTGACAAATGTTCCCCCAAGCAACGATGAGAGCCAGAACCAAAATCTATCATTGGCAGGGGACTACTCCCTTTTCGCTCCAACCAACGCTCTGGTAAAAATTCATCAGGCTGAGGATAAACCTCTGGGTCACGTCCAGCTGCAAGCATCGACCAAAAGATTTTTGTGCCCCGAGGGATAATCTTACCCTCAATTACAGTCTCACGTTCAACTTCCAAGGAAGTTGAGCCGGAAGCAACTGAATAAAGGCGCAAAGTTTCTTTGACAATGCCACGAATGTAATCTAAATCCTTGAGACTCCCTACATTAATACCACCGTAATTTTGCCAAACTTGATCAATGATCCCCCGTGCTTTCCGAAAAACCCTTTGATTTAAAGCCAACTCCCCTACAGCAAAAGATAAGGTATGAGCTGTTGTGTCAGTACCAGCCAGCAATAATTCCATAACTTCTGCTAAGAGTGACTCCCGATTGTATTGTGGCTCTTTAGCGGCTATTTTTACTAACATCGATTCTTGAAACAAAGAGCTTATTTGTCCAAAATCTGTTTTTTTCTGTTCTCTCATCTGCAAAGCTAAGTCAACACGGGGACCAACCAAATCTTCTAAATATTTCCTGGCTCCCCAATAAGCTCGTGAGTTTTTAGTTGGTAGATATTTCATCCACATCTTTTGACCTGTAGCTACCCGTAAGAAGCGATAGCTTAAGATGGACGTTGCTTCGTATACCTTAGCAGGATCGAGGGGTGGTCCCTCGGGAGTTACAGCCTGTTTATCTATTGGAATGCCTAAGAGTAGAGAGGAAATCACTCTCATTGTCAATTCGATGAATAGAGGATCTACACAGATAGCTTCTGGTGATTCAGTCGCTTTAATTGTCCGGATAGTTTGTTCACATCCTTGACTAATGATATCCATATATTTGGAGATACCACTAGAACTAAATTCAGGATTCCAAGCCTTGCGTCGCCATTGCCATTCAGATGCAGTTTGACCTAAAAGAATTGGTCCAGCTATATCGTTCCAAGCTTGGTTAGCTCTTTTAGACCTAATTAGGGTGCCATCTCGCATCCCATTAATGATGGTTTCCTCAATAAGCTTTGGTTTACACAAAACTAGAATTGGATACCTAATCCAGTAAACATATATTGGTCCTAGTTCCTGACTCCAATCAAATATTAATTGGGAAAATTTCTTTTGTTTTACTGCTGCTAATATTTCCGGCAAATTTCCCAGTAGCCAATGCCTGGGGGGAGACGGAAAGGATTTTAAATCTTTGTAGACAGTATGCTGTTTCCACCAGCGCCATCCTAATATTCCTGCTATGGTAGCAACACACGAAATTAGCAGCAAATACGGGGAAGTTAAAGTCATTTGAGTAGTGGTTTCTGAATTCATAGATTTTCCTTACTTCAAAAAGACGAAATTATTGATATACTAGTGTATTATATAAATCCGGTTTGATGGGCGAGAAAGGATCTGTGTAGGCTCCTAAGTACTTGAACAGAATTAATTACACAAACTCTGGGCTGGAATCCTTTATCCAGTCTAGATAAAACTAGATATTAGTTTGTAAATATTTCTGTTCGGTTACTTAACAGGAAGGAAGAGATTACTAACCTAAGTTGCTAGTTATTATGATCTAAGTAACAGTAGTTATTAATTCGTGTATAAATATGTAAGATAGCTCAAGAGCTACAATACTTGGCAATCCCAATACTGAACTATTATCAGCTATAAAAATTACCGGATTAAATAAATGCTTTTTCAATAGTAAATGCAAAGATAAATGCTTGTACTTTCAGTAGAAATCCTTCATACGTAACCGCATGAATAAATTTTGAAAATGGACAAGTGATACTGCTAAATACTGTTTCAATATAATGCCGAGTATGTTGTTTAACATATTGATTCCAAGGCAAGTCTTTACGCTTGGAATTCTTTTTCCGCATGACTTAGCTATAAAATTTGAGAAAATCCATGTCACTTTTTTAGGATTCTTTCTTTATACTAAGTACTAATACTTAAGATTTAATATCATAACTAGTAACTTGGGTTACTATAGATCGGGATTTAAAGGGAACTTATTCTAAATAAGAGATTCAATGGTTTTTAGTCCAAATAGGTGCAAGATGATAGCGAATAGATTCAGTACAAAATCATAGGTATCAAAGGGAGAGCTGAATTGAGAATAGTGCTAAGGGGTAACCGTTCACATCCCCCCTACCCCTTAAGGATAAATCAAGGGTTTCGACGATTTTAGAAGGCGGAGAGTGAATAATTACGCTAAGGGAGAGGTTCCACTAAGGAGGTTTGAACGGGCCAAAAGAAGGCAGGAGGCAGAAGTTTGATCACCCTTGTGCCATAGGAGTTTCGGAAATATTTCTTCTTTTTCCTCCTGCCTAGCAAATACAGCCAGATTCACTAATCTAAAATTTTGAGGTTGTCAGAGGGTGATCGCTAGACTCCAGCATTTGAGAGTCATCCCAGCTAATAGCCTGATTGCGTCCTTTGGCTTTGGCAGCTAACAAACATTGATCTGCGCGTTGTAACAGGTTCAATCCCTGGGGGTCATCTTCTAGTTGTAGGGAGGCTATACCCAGGCTAATGGTAAGGTGAATCTTCAGCTGGTTCGTCATCACAAAACATTCGCTGTTGACTGCACAATTGAGACGACGCGCTGCTGCTAGAGCTTCCTCAGGAGTTGTATTAGCCAGAATCACCACAAATTCCTCCCCACCATAACGGAAGGGAATATCCTGAAACCGCAGAGTTTTTTGGAGTCGTTTAGCTAAATACTGCAAGACGCGATCACCAACTATATGGCCGTAAGCATCGTTAACTTTCTTAAAATAGTCAACATCTAAGATGATCAACCCTAACGGCATTCCTAAAGTTCTAGCTCGGTTAATTTGCTCAGGTAGCTCCATCTCCAAAGCTCGACGATTCTTTAAGTCTGTCAGTTGGTCAACTAAAGCGATCGCTGATAAAAAGTCATTTTTTTGCAGCAAATCTCGGTACTTTTGGGCATTTCGCAAGCCAACTGTTAACTGGGCTAGTGTTAGATGCTGATTAGCTGCTAACTCGGCTGGGGTTTGGTTAGTTTCATCTTCTAAAAACTGCCATATATAGGCATCAGCTCCTTGCTTTAAGGCCATAGAAGTCATTTCCAACTCCCATTGCCGACCATGCTTATTTCTCAGTTCTAGTTTATGGGGACGATCCTCAAACAAAATGCAGTATATCCAAGATAGTCTGGTCTGGTCTTTGAGCCAAGAGCATAATTCCATACTGCCATCTAGACTAGCCTGGACCAGAATTACACCTGGTGGTTTCGCTTGAATGTATGATATTGCTTTATTGAGTACCGTAATCATTTCTATCTTCAAGTCCGTTGCTTGACGAACTTGTGCTGGAAGTGTACTGAGAAATTTATGACTTCCAAAAACTAGAATAGTAATTTTATTTACTCGCAATTGCCTCATTTTTTTAAATCACAAATATAATTTTTTCGACTTTTGCTACTCTACCTGGCTAAATTATCTGTTCTTGAAATTTGAGATGTCAGTGTTAGCAAAATTGACTGAATTACTATAAGAGTTATAGCATGCATTCCGAATACATTAAATTTTGAATTAAATTTCTCTTCAGTCTTAAATTCAAAATTCAACGTTGATACCTCAAAGTTTAGATTTCACATCAGGTTCTACAAAGTGTGTATGAATATTTATTGCAAACTGCATAAAGTTTAAGTTAGTCCATCTTCCATATAAATCATTTCTCCCACAGCAAACGCCCAATTTTGCGGGGGAATAGCTGATTTGTCATCTTACTTAAGATAGGTTTTCGGCGATAGTAAGTAAAAAACTGGGACTTATCAGGTTTGAGAGTGTTGAGATGTCATGTTCACTAGCACCATTGCTATTTTCTTGGTATTCTCTAGCAATCCTATTTGATTTTTGAAAAAACATTTACACCTCTACTCCTCTTTCCTGTTAAGAGCCTATACAGGTCCTAAACCGGATTCCTATAGATCATAAGTGCGATAACAGCTATTCTCACCGAGTGTAGACTCTGGTAATACTGGTAGCGCCAGAGATCGTGTTGTAATAATTCTTATTAATTGCTCAATAGTCCTGAAATTTTGAATTTAGATACAGGCTCCAATCATATAGGAATCCTACTTGATTTTTGAAATGAACTCAGTATACTGAATTCTTTATAATCCCCTTGGAGCTTGCCTTTTTCAGGAATCAAACCGGATTCCTATACTTATCAAGTCAATACTTTATATGCAAAGATGTGGAAATTTTAACCTTGTAACATTTACCTGGTTATTAGGCGTATGACAGCACACGTTAACTCCAACCTCAGTTTGAGAGAAGACATTATATGCCAATGACCAGCTACCAAACCTAACAGAGGATAAGATATAAATGGTAATAACGCTGCCTATGCAGATATTCCTAGATTGATTAAATTTGATTTCTTAAACACTCATGTCTTCCAATCCCCAGTATCTCAGCGGTAACGAAATTCGCGCTAAATTTCTTGAATTTTACGCCCAACGGGGACACCAAATCCTCCCCAGCGCCTCCCTCGTACCAGAAGATCCCACTGTACTGCTGACGATCGCGGGGATGCTACCATTTAAGCCAATTTTCCTAGGACAGCGCACACCGGAATTTAAACGAGCTACCACATCCCAAAAGTGTATCCGTACCAACGACATCGAAAATGTCGGCCGCACTAAACGCCATCAGACGTTTTTTGAAATGCTAGGTAATTTCAGTTTTGGGGACTATTTTAAACAACAAGCTATTGCCTGGGGTTGGGAGATCTCTACCCAAGTTTTCGGTTTGTCCCCCCAAAACCTCGTTGTCAGCGTCTTTCAAGATGACGAGGAAGCCTATGGGATTTGGCGGGACCACATTGGTGTACCCGTAGCTAGAATTAAGCGTCTAGGTGAAGATGATAACTTTTGGGTATCTGGTCCCACTGGTCCTTGTGGTCCCTGCTCGGAGATTTATTACGACTTCCACCCGGAACGGGGAGATGCCAATATTGATTTAGAAGATGATGGGCGGTTTATCGAGTTCTATAACTTGGTTTTCATGCAATATAATCGAGATGCAGCTGGGAACCTCACACCGCTACAACATCAAAATATTGACACAGGTATGGGTTTGGAGAGAATTGCCCAAATCCTGCAAAAGGTGCCTAATAACTATGAGACTGATTTAATTTTCCCCATCATCGAAACAGCAGCGAGAATCGCTGGCATTGATTACTACCGCAGCGACGAAAAAACTCAAGTCTCCCTCAAGGTGATTGGCGACCATGTCCGTTCCGTTGTTCATATGATTGCTGATGACATCCGCGCCACCAATGTAGGACGGGGTTACGTATTGCGGCGGTTAATTCGGCGGGTAGTGCGTCATGCCCGATTAATTGGGATTACTGGCGAATTTATTACCCAAGTTGCGGAAACAGCCATCTCCCTTTCCGAGTCAGCCTACCCCAGTGTCCGCCAGCGGGAAGTAGCAATTAAGGCTGAGTTGCAACGGGAAGAAGAAAATTTCCTCAGAACCTTGGAAAGAGGGGAAAAATTACTCGCAGAAATTATCCAAGGGGTGAAAGAGCAAATCAGTGGTGAAAGTGCCTTTACCCTTTACGATACCTATGGGTTTCCCTTAGAACTAACCCAAGAAATCGCTGAGGAATACAATCTGACTGTGGATGTGGTCGGATTCAATGCCGAAATGGCAAAGCAGCGAACCCGGGCTAAGGAAGCACACGAAACCATCGATTTAACAGTGCAAGGTTCCCTCGACCAACTAGCAGAACACATCCAAGCTACGGAGTTTATTGGTTACACCCAACCTGCATCCACAGGGCGTGTTGAGGCGTTGTTAATTGGGGGTATATCCCAGGAGGGAGCAGAGACAGGGACAGAGGTCCAAATTGTCTTAGATCAGACCCCATTCTATGCCGAATCTGGGGGACAAATTGGCGATCGCGGTTATATCTCCGGCGATGGGATCTTGGTACGGGTGGAAGATGTGAAAAAAGAATCGGATTTCTTTGTCCACTTTGGGCGAATCGAACGGGGGACATTGAGGGTAGGTGATAGCGTCACGTCCCAAATTGATCGGGCCTGTCGGCGTCGGGTCCAAGCTAACCACACAGCAACCCACCTCCTACAGGCGGCACTGAAAAAAATTGTTGATGGGGGCATATCCCAAGCCGGTTCCCTGGTTTCTTTTGATCGATTGCGCTTCGATTTCAACTGTCCCCGGTCCTTGACCCCAGAAGAAGTGCAACAAGTGGAGGAACAGGTAAATACTTGGATTAATGAGGCCCATCCAGCCCAGGTAGAAGTCCTACCCCTGACCGAAGCGAAAGCAAGGGGAGCTGTGGCTATGTTTGGGGAGAAGTACGGTGAACAGGTGCGGGTGATCGACTTTCCCAGCGTCTCTATGGAACTATGCGGCGGTACCCACGTCAGCAATACAGCGGAAATTGGTGTATTTAAGATTATTTCTGAGGCGAGTGTAGCATCTGGGGTACGAAGAATTGAGGCGGTTTCTGGGGCAGCAATACTAGATTATCTGAATGTGCGGGATAGGGTTGTCAAGGATTTGAGCGATCGCTTTAAGGTAAAACCGGAGGAACTCCCCGATAGAATCACTAGTCTGCAAACGGAATTAAGAAATAATCAAAAACAATTAGAAGTTCTCAAATCCCAGTTAGCTATTGCCAAATCCGATAGCCTGTTAGCAACAATTGAATCTATTGGTGATTATCAAATTCTCGTTGCCCAAATGGAAGATATTGACCCAGAGTCTTTGAAAACAGTGGCGGAAAGGTTGCTACAAAAAATTGGCAATGGGGCAGTGGTTTTAGGTTCTGTGCCTGAAGTTGATAAGGTCAGTATTGTGGCAGCCTTTAGTAATGAGGTCAATAAGCAGGGACTGCAAGCTGGGAAATTTGTGGGGACAATTGCCAAAATTTGTGGTGGTGGTGGTGGTGGTAGACCAAATTTAGCCCAAGCTGGGGGTAGGGATGCCAGTAAATTACCCGAGGCTTTGGCAACGGCGAAAACTGAATTGCGATCGGCTTTGGGTTAGGTGGATTCAGGCAAAACCGAGGAATTTTAGATTTTAGATTTTAGATTTTGGATTGGGGATGAGTTAGTTAGACGTAGGGGTTAGGTGTTTTTTAGAGTTCCTCCTAATCCAAAATTGACTGAACTTGTAACAATAAAAACAAAAGCTGTAACGTCAGATACTGACTCTCATTGAGATGGGCACGCAGGGTTTTTTGGTAAGATGGAGGAAATACATTTAACATATCTGTTAAACAGGAGCCACAAAAATGCTCCTTATTTTTTGTCCTCATCATTGTCTCAAACTTTTGTCCCGTATAGCTTAGAGTTGCCTTGTCACCCTCTAAGGCCCCAGGCTTGAGGGGGGTGACAAGGTTGCCTCCCACCGCAGTTTCTGCATCGCTCTATAGTGATGCAGAAACTGCGGCTACGCCAACGCATTGGGCGGTATTTTGGAAAATGGGTTGTTTGGGGCAATAATTGTCGTTTGGATATAAAGCTTGTATCCCTTCTACAGTCAGGGTTTCTAGACTTAGGGTAATTTCATTCACGGGTATTGGATTTAGTCCCCCCGTTCCCCGGTATACAGACAACTTGCTCCATTTGTTTGGATGGCAACAGTTTTCAGACGATGGCGTGTTCCCATCTCCCATTGCCCACAACTAATACTTTCACCGTGTATTTCTATTACTCTTAGTAACATTGTCATTATTTAAACAAACTTCCAGGCCTAAAGCGACAGCACCCCACAATGGGGCATCGTCCCCCAGTACTGCGGACACAACTTCAAAATTCACTTCTGGCAGTGCTGTTTCCCACGCCACCTTTCGCACTACTGACCAAAAACCCTCACCGGCTTTTGTCACCCCACCACCTAAGACAAAACGCTGGGGGTTCATCAAGTTGGCTATGTTACCAATACTGACACCTATAGCCCAAGCTGCTTTGTGCAGGACTCCCTGGGCTATGTCATCTCCCTCGGCAGCAGCCTGACTAACTAGTTGCCCGGTCAGCAGGTCTAGGTTATCCCTAACTAAACTCCTAAGTATTTTTCCCCTTCTGTCTCCCTCACGGTTGAGGAGTTCTTTGGTCAAAATTTCCCTGGCATTCTGGGCTATGTAAGGTCCTGATGCTAATCTTTCTACACATCCTCGTTTACCACACAAGCACACTGGTCCGTATGGGTCTACAACTGTATGGCCAATTTCACCAGCCATGCCAGATGCACCTTGCCAAGGTTTACCGTTGAGTATCCAACCCCCACCCACCCCAGTACTAATGGTGATATAAAATAGACTATCGTACCCCTGACCTGCACCAAAGCGATGTTCTCCTAATGCTGCGACATTAGCATCATTGTCTATACTAACGGGAGCATCAAACTCCTCTTCGAGTAAAGCTTTAAGCGGGATATTTTCCCACCCAGGGACATGATGGGATAGTCGCACCATCCCCGTATCTGAGTCTACTGGTCCCCCAAAGCTAACGCCAATTGCTGCGGGTTTTGCACCTTTGAGTAAGGAGTCAATTAGCGATCGCATAATCTCCAGGTCACTCAGAACATCTGCATTTACAGGGGAGAGGCGCCTTTCATAACGTAGCCACTCCCGATCACCGGCATTTACTGTCGCTGCCGCTAATTTAGTGCCGCCAAAATCTAGTGCTAATATTAATGTCATAATTGTTTACAAACTACTGGCTACCCATGACTACATCAATAAATTTTTGTAGTCGTTCATAATGTGAGCCTTTCCAATAGATCCGAGCGCAGTTTTGGCAGCGATGAAATTCATGAGTTTGCAACTTAACACTCTCTGGCAATTCGTGAATAATAGATTCTTTCAGTACAATTTCCAATAAGCCATTACAACGGAAACATCTTTGAAAAGGTGACACCTTGGTAAATAAATCAAAGTGTCGCAGGACTTCCACTATTTGGGTTTGGGGTTGAGTGCTTCTTACATAATAACCATATATGACCAAATTTCGCATCAAAAGACCTTTATCACGAGTTAAGAGGATTCTAGCTTGGCTAGAAGATATTTCCGCTAATTCTTGGTCTTCGTAATCATTACGATATAAGGTATCAAAACCTAAGTCGGGTAGCATTGGGATGTCACCACCCCGCAGCCCCCTAAGAATCGGACTTGACTGTTACCAATCATCCGGCTCAAGCCTTGGATTCCATTGTGGTTTTAGCTTTCTTTCCCCCATGTAAGTTCTTGTAACAAGATTTGTGGATATGTGCTAAATTCCTTAGCTCATCTGTTCCACCCTCCTTCACGGGAACTATGTGGTGTACTTCCGTTGCTTCTCTCATATCTTGCACCTGAAAATAGTGATGTCAATTCCATGACTAAGTGCTAAAGGTCGAAGTTGTTCAATGTCGAGTAATAATAAAGACAGGATTAAATGAGGCAGAAAAGTAGAGAGCGCGAGAAAAGCAGCTTTGCCCCAGTCCAAAGAATCAGGTACACAAGATGAAAGATATGCCCAATATGCTAATAAATAGGCAGTTAATCAATTTTGGATTTTGGATTTTAGATTGACCCCATACCTTCATGTTGGGGCTTGAGTCAAAAATTTTAGATTGTTGATTTTGGATTTGTGCCACAAATAAATTTGGGGGGCTTGAGATCTTTTTAGATTTTTGATGTAAGAATTTCTAATCCAAAATCCAAAATTGTTTGATGATTCATAGGCTAAATCAAACTTGCCTGTGATTAGCTTTCCAGTTTTAAAAAATAGTTGTCTAGCAAAATATAAACCACTGTTATCTAACTTGCCTGACTGTTGACAGAGGTATTCTAGTAATGCTTGGGTTTCTACGTCTGGGAATAACAGTATTTGCTGTACTCCCATTAATTTTTTGGCTTTAGCCATTGTTTTCAACTATTAACTAGAATATATATGTTTTAAACTGATTGCTATCAATATAGCAACTTATACCATTAATAAAATATTAATCAAAACCTTGGTGACTTTAGTCACCGAGTCGCTTCCCTCTCTCTCTGAAGCCTCTGGGTTTCCCGCTTACCGTACGTTCTTATGAGGGGAGAATAGATCAATCTCCCCTCACCACAATTTAAACTACACAAAAAATGGGGGTTGTTTCTGAACCTACCGCCATTCCTGATATTCTTCTACCTACTGCTGTTGCTACAGGTCTTAAACTTTCCACCAAACCCACCATATCTGCCAGAGACAGGGACTGACGGGGATCAGAAACGGATTTCTCTGGCTCAGGATGGCACTCGATAATTAACCCATCAGCCCCACATGCCACTGCTGCCCTAGCCAGAGGTGCGACTAACTCCCGTTTACCGACGGCATGGGAAGGATCTACAATCACAGGTAAGTGGGTGATTTGTTTGAGGGCAGCGACGGCTCCTAAATCCAGGACATTGCGGGTATAATTATCAAAACTACGAATTCCCCTTTCGCACAGCACCACATCTGGGTTGCCGTGACTGAGAATATATTCAGCTGCCATCATAAACTCCTCAATGGTTGCTGCCAACCCACGTTTTAGGAGAATTGGCTTACCTGCGACCCCTAAGGCTTTGAGTAAGTCATAGTTTTGCATATTGCGGCTACCAATTTGGAGCATATCAGCATGGGCAGCGATAGCTTCAATCTGAGAAATTGACATGACCTCTGTCACCACCGGAATCTGGTAAAGCGATCGCACCCTAGATAAAATTGCCAATCCCACCTCCCCCATGCCTTGAAACGCGTAGGGAGATGTGCGGGGCTTGTACACCCCACCACGCAAGGCCTGTACTGGTGCCGCAGCTAGCCTTTGGGCAACAAGTTCCATCTGTTCCAAGCTTTCAACGGCACAGGGACCACCAATAATCACCAGGTCTTGGTCACCGAAGGCAACTTGATCTGAGAGTTTCACGACAGTTTGGTGGTTAGGATAGGAGCGGGCAGCGAGTTTAGCATTAATCACAGTTCATGACTCCTGAAAATTAAAAAAGCCCGGAACCTTTAAAGTTCCGGGCGCGTTGTGTTTCATCGACATGACGCTATCTACCCGGAACTAGGGCTGGGCCAGAATTCAAAACCATAAAACCAGTTAGCTTCGTAGGTCATCACGGGACAATTTTGCTCCTAAAAAACAAAAACCGCAGATTTCGCTCTGCGGTTCACCGGGTGGTTTCCATTGGGAAACTTGACTCACTCCCGGTGAACCACCATAAACCAAAAATAAAATCGGGGACTGTTGCAGTACATTATTAATGAGGAAACTTATACATACAATGAAGTTAACCGAAAGATTTAGCCGTGTCAAGACACCACAACTCCCAAAAAGCAGTAGACTTGTTGCTATGAGAGGAGTCAGAATTACCAGGTTAATTGGCAACAGATAAACGTAAAGGGTGAAAAATCTGACAATTCATAATTTTCACCCGTTTTACCATTAACCAGATTAGACTTATTAGTTGCGTTATGTCCAGCCCCAAAATCTTAGCCACATCTTTAAATCTTCATGGGGTTTACCCCTGTCCAATTTGCCGATTGGGTAAGATTTCCCTCATGCCTATGATGGAAACCATGTCTTGTGACTTCTGCCAGGAAATTTTTACTGTTAACCCAGAACTACAGCAAATCAAGATGCCTTCTCGACAACCTCCCCTGGTTTGGCATTGGACTGGGTGGAACTGGACGGAAGCCCGGTTAGAAGGTGTAGAACTGGGTTGGGGTTATGGGGTAGCAGCGATCTCTTTTGTCATTCTGCCCACCTTTTTAATTGGCATCGGTGCCTATTATTTTCCCCCCACACCCAATGTTCCCCTATCTTGGGTACCCTATATCTGGACGGGATTAACGTTTTTATCCCATTTAGCAATTATTGTTTGGTTGCTCTTGGAAGTTTATCAGATCCCCGTTGTCGCCTATGTACGGGCTTTAAATCGGTGGAGAAGTGGAGTGATGTAGATTTTAAGCAAACGTAGAGAAACCTAGATTAGGCGGAATATCTTGAATTCGTCCTGGACCTACGGCTCGTAGGGCTTCTTTCAGCACAATGTCCCCAGTATACAAGGCACGACCCACAATTACCCCTCTTACCCCTTGGGCTTCTAGTGCCAACAGACTCAACAAATCGGTGACCGAACTCACTCCACCGGAAGCGATGACGGGAATGGAAATTGCCCCACATAATTCCCGCAGCGCGTCTAAGTTAGGACCTGTGAGGGTCCCATCTCTGTTGATGTCGGTGTAAATTATAGCGGCAGCACCTAGTTCTTGCATCTGTACTGCTAACTGGGTAGCTAAAACTTCCGAAGTTTCCAACCAGCCCCGAGTTGCTACTTGTCCGTTACGGGCATCAATCCCCACAATAATCCTTTGGGGAAACTCCTGACAGAGTTGTTGTACTAGATTGGGTTGTTCTACAGCTACAGTTCCCAGAATTGCCCAATTGACCCCCAGATTGAACAATTTTTGTACACTGTCCTTGTCCCGCAATCCCCCACCCACCTCAATGGGTATGGAAACTGCCTGAGCGATCGCCTCAATTGCGCCTAAGTTAACTATCTTACCAGCCTTTGCCCCATCTAAATCAACGATATGTAGCCTAGTGGCACCTTGCTCCACCCACATTTTAGCCACATCCACCGGATTTTCACTAAAAACCTGTGACTTTTCATAGTCTCCCTGGTAAAGCCGGACACAACGACCTGCTAATAAATCAATTGCGGGGATAACATCCATTGATCTGTTCCTCAAGATTTATTTTCATTATCTCCCACAGCACTAAAATCATTGAGTGTATGATTGAATGCTTGAATATCTTCCGCCACGGTTCTCATCCTCCTGAGTATTTTCGATTTAGGACTACTAACTAGTACATCTTGAAGCCTAGACTTAATTGCCATCCGAGCATAAAAAAAGCGCCATTTTTGGATATTAATCTGGGCGGCAAACCAAACTAGCTCAGGGAAGCCCATATTAAACTTAGGAATCAAGACCCTAACGGCACTACCACCGTTACCCCTAGCTAAAAATTGCCAAGGTTGCACCGCAGCCTGACCAAAGGCAGTTACAGTAATTCCCCCATGCATAAAGCATTCCACCTGGTTTGGTTCCACCAATCGGATAATACTATTACACCCATCACCACTGGAAATATAGGGTGTTGTACCTCCCCGATAATTTTTCTCCCCTGTGGATTTTCCCCCTAAGACATGAAAAAAGAAGTTAATAGTTTCCTTCTGGTTGAGGGGTAGTGCTGCTAGATGTTGCCAATTACTACCAAAATCCTTTAAAGCCTCCTCACTCAAATCAGGGAAATAGGACACAGCCTGGAAGATACACCTGATCACATTTTGCTGATGATTGATGATTTCTACCTCGCTGATTTCCGGTTGGGGCAGCCACTGCTGGGGACTCCATTCGCTACCGGATTGAATCTGCTCACCTAAAATTGTCGTGGCAATTTCATTATTTACCTTTTGCTGAAATGCTGCTTTAACTAAAGGTAACTGCGTCCCCTCCCTTTCTACCCTCCGATTCTTCAACTTTTCAAACCCATCATTCCAAACTCGCGACATCAGAACTTTACCCTCAATTCCTTGGGGGATGTGAGCGCAAGCGATCATAATACTGGTAGGAGCCGAGGTGGGATAAAATAAGTCTTCGGGCAGACTAATTACTGCTAATAAGGAATGATGACGTAAGAACTCCTGCCTCCATATTTTATGATCTTCATCAGCAAAGATCCCTGCATAGACAACAGCCGCTAATAACCCTCCTACTTCTAAATACTCCATTGTCATGTCAATAAACCTGTACTCTGGTTCATCGCGTTGGGAAAAAGGTGGGTTTAAAAAGGCTTTAGTACAGCTTTTCTTGAGGGGACTAATATTCTGTTCATCAAAAACACTACCCAATTTAATATTACTTCTACCATCACCTCGGAAAAACATATTCACCATAGCCAGTGACCACACCGTCGGGTTAGTATCAAAGCCGTAAACTTTTGCTGTTGTATTTTTTGTCATCCTGTCAAAAGCCGCAATTAAAAAGCCTCCCGTTCCACAGGCAATATCTATGACTTGATCTTTAGATGTCACCTCCAACAAATCAGCACAAAATCTGGTAATATGACGGGGTGTAAAAACAACACCCAAAGCATTATTATCATAACCATAGCGGAGGAATGGCTCATAAAACATTCCTAGGAAATCTACATCTGTCTGCAAAACTGCTCTAATATTTAACCGTAGCAGGATGGATATCATTCTCCCCAGATACTTTCCTAATCTATCAAAGTTTGCACCTGACAGATGTAAAGCATCAATTAGTTGTTTCTGATGATTTTCAGAAATATTGAAGGCACTATTAATAACTTGGGAAGATAAATTATTGATAGTAGTTAGGGTTAATTCCTTGGAGATATCACCTGGGTACATTGCTAAGGTAATTGCACCAATAACTTTAGGTCTGAGGGGAGGTTCTACCTTAGCGGAACGCAGTATGCCGCTAATTTCCATAGCTGCATCTATAAACTCAGCGGTGGAGGGAATGGAAACACGGGTTGTACCATCATCCGCTGCCAGGGCTAATTCGACTTCTTGTTTGGAGGGAATATTAGTCAGTTCTTGGTGGGAGTGAGTCAGAGCAACCCAACCATTCCTGGTTTTGTATTTTACCCCAACTAGAAAGCCTGTGTCCTCTTGTCCAGAAACCACAACTGCGAATTTAATCTGGTATTTTTTCGTGGCATTTATAGCTTCAGCAGCATCAATTGTCCCCACCATTATTAATGGTTCACCATCAAAACAGATAATTAAATCAGGAATATCTTTTAATTCTAAAAAATCTCCACCCCTGCTCAGATAATTAGTATTCCAACCCCTCTTATTAGCTTCTTGTCGAATATAATATCTGGCTCTGGGACAAGACATTAACTACTACCAATTCTTTATTTAAGATCACTAAAGCTAAGTGCTTGACGGGAAAATCACCAACCAATTTTAAGTCTTAACAGGTGGAAAGTACAAGCGATCGCTCTTCCTGACTTTTCCCGTTAAGTCCGAAAACCCCTGTACTCCACCAGAGGCAGGAGGCAGTTCTTACTCGAGGGGAAATCAAGACTTTGATTGCAGGACACCAAATCAGAGATTTTGGAGTGGGGCTTCAACCCTTACTCCCTTTAGTCGTGGCTCCAGGGCAGGAATCAGAATTCCCTTCTCACTTGAAAGAGGGGTGTCAGGGTGTAGGGAAGGAACCTCTTTCATGTGGTGGTGAAAATTTTTTCATTGGGACTGCCTCCTGCCTCAAAACCTCCACGAAGGAACTGATTAGACAGCTAGTGGTCCTCAAATGTACCGAAGACCCAAAATAATAAGCCTGTCAGCATACGTGAACAGGCTTTACTATAGGCATAAGTTGCCGATATTTACGAAGCTAGGGCAACTTCTACTATCTGATGTAATTCACCTTTTTGATACAGTTCAATTAAGATATCAGAACCGCCTACAAATTCACCGTTGATATATACTTGAGGAATTGTTGGCCAATCAGAATATTCTTTAATTCCTTGACGAATCTCAGGATCTGAGAGTACATCAACTGTCTCAAAGGGGACTCCTAACGTGTTGAGAATCTGGACGACGTTATTAGAGAAACCACATTGAGGCATCAACTTGGTTCCCTTCATGAAAACTAAAATCTTGTTTTTTTGTAACAAGTTATCAATTTTCTCTTTGACTTGTGGTGTCATGGTCTTTCGGTTTCCTATTGTAGTAAGGTAGCGCACTGTTAAGTATAAGCGACTGCTGAAAGGGCGCTCTGACTTGAAGGAAGCAGGGAGTTGGTGAAGTAGCACGTTCTCACAGCTAGTCTCCGCTCTGAGCCACTGCTGAAAGGACCTGCAACTTTAGGCAACTGCCGTCAAGTAATGTACTCTTAGCTTTAGCCCTACTGCTCTTTGGCTATTACCATAAGTACATTATAGTTGTTAGGTTCCTCCATGTCGTCAAATCAATTTTGGACTAAAATTGGCACTTTAAGTACCTGAGTAGAATTAATTACATATTAGTTATTGACTAATTCCTGACTAGTCAAGGGTTTCAGCCAAGATTTTTGTGTAATTAATTTTGTCCGATTACTTACAAGGCGGCAGTGGTTTTCCAAGCTTCAGGTGTATATGTTTTGAGGGCTAAGGCATGAATTGCTTCCGTTGACATAGCTTGTCGTAACGCACCATAAACTAACTGATGTTGTTGCACTAGTCCTTTACCTGCAAACTGCGATGAAACTACTGTCACCTGATAGTGATCACCACCTCCAGTCAAGTCCTGAACCTGAACTTGAGCGTCTGGCAGTCCGGCTTTGATCATTGCCTCAACCTGCTGCGGGTTTATCATCGCGGTTCCTAAAAAAACTTACTTTTCTATTATTAACAGATATTCCGGGTTGAATTGTTCAGGCAGTAAGAGTTACTTAAATGCCTCCTTTTCTGGGGTAGGGAGAATTGACAAAACCTAGTTCAAACAACTGCTGATAAGCTTTCTTACCTAAATCTCGTGTTGGGTTTTGGCTCTTAATTATTTGCACCAATAGGGGTACAGCTAATTCCGGTTGATTTTGCGCTCGATGCACCAGTGATAGTTGATAGGTAGCTTCATCCCGCTTTTGAGCCGTTTGTAGTGCCTTTTTGCGAACAGCATCAGCAACTCTGTCGTCAATGCCAGAGAAACTGGCGTTAAGATCCTCATAAAGATTAGATAGCTGGTTAAAAACCTGCCGTGCTGATTGGAGTTGCTTTACCGCTTCGTCGTATTTTTGGGCAGCAACAGATTTTTGTGCCTCGTCTACAAGATGATCACCAGCATCGATGCTCAAAAGACTGACACTATTAGTTGTTTGTGGGGCTGAAGGAGAGGCATTGCCATTGGTTGTTTGTGGGGCTGAAGGAGAGGCATTGCCATTGGTTTTTTGCGGGGCTGAAGGAGAGGCATTACTATCTGGTTTTGGATAGGGGACATCAATAAAACCTAACTCTAATAACTTTTGATAAGCTTTTCTACCTAGTTCCCGTGTTGGGTTTTGACTTTTAAGCACCTGGATTAAAAGTGGTATGGCTAAGTCTGACTGATTTTCTGCCTGATGTACTAATGCTAGGCGATATGAGCTTTCATCTCGCAGTTGGGCTGCTTCTAGCGCCTTTTGCCGCTGATAATCAGAGATTCTATTGTCAATCCCAGAGAAACTCGCATTGAGGTCTTGATAAAAGTTAGATAGCTGATTAAAAATCTGACGCGCTGCTTGGAGTTTTTTCTCAGCTGCATCATATTTTTGGGCAGCGACAGCATCATCTGATTCTTTCATCAAATTCTGACCACTTTCAACACTTAAAAGGCTGTTGTTTTCAACATTAGGGTTGAGGATATTGGGATTGTTGGGATCTATGGGTTGGGGGCTGATAGTGTTTGATAACTGAGCCTTGGCAGGTGATAACAGGCTGAGGGCTGCTATCAGTGATAGGGAGACTATGCGAACTAGAGGAACAGGAACGGCAATATTCATGACGTTTAGAGGAAATGACAGAAGCTGGAGGTATCTTAACTCTGTTTGTGTCTTAGACCAAATCAAAAGTTTCTCTGACTCAGACAGCAAATTACCTGTATTGAGTTCCCCTCACCCATATTCACGAATATCAAGAGTTGGGTATTTGTGCAAAGGGATGGGAAGCGATAGCTGTTTCTTGATGGCTCAATTGTTGCAGTGCATTTGTTAAATCTCCTGTCAACCATTTAGCATCTCTCTTCACACAACCATGCATATAGTCTTTTACTTTTAGGGGTTTCCCGATGAGAATGCTAACTTCCGTCCCCCAACTAGGATAGGGGTGGCTGTAATTAATTCCTACGGGGATAATTTTGACTCCTAAGTCAGGGTGAATGGATTCAGCACTCAACGCCAAACGGGCAACTCCTGGTTTTAGGGGGTGAACTTCCCTATCTCGATAAATTCCACCTTCTGGGTAGATGACTAACATTTCTCCCTGGAGCATTAATTCAACTGTGTGCCGGAGAGTTGCGATCGCTGGGTGTCGAGGATCTACAGGATACCCTCCCATTTTTCGGACAAACCAACCCTGTAACCCTTGGCATTCAGTTATTGTCACCATGAATCGCAAATCTCGACCTGTGGGGCTACTTCGACCAGTAGCGTATGGCAAGACCAAAGAATCCCAACGTGCGCGGTGGGTTGGGGCCAGGATCACAGGGCCAATGGTGGGAATGTTTTCCTGTCCGCTGATTTTAATTTGCCTAAAGAATGACGGCAGGACTAAATGATGTCCCAAACAATATGCTAGCGGACTTAACCAAGGGGAGACCTGCGAAGTAATTGCATTTTCTCCCTGAGTATGTACTGCTCGTCTTCGTGTAAAATGGCAGTTTATGCTAGAAGCTAATTTAAATTCGATCATGACGGTAGCTGTCAGGTTTCGGCTAAAATAGCACTAAAGCAAGTTTAGTCAAACCGTAAATTCTCTTACATTATTTATCTTCACCCTGTTAAACACTTCTACCTTTGTCAGTTAATTCCTCTGACACCGCTTAGTAGCAAACCAAGCTTGTAATTGTTGGCGACAGGCTAACTCCAGAATACCTCCAACTACTTGCAGATGGTGATTTGAAGCAGTGCTATCGGGTATGTTGATAACAGTACGAATTGCGCCAGTTTTGGTATCGTCTACCCCATAGACAAGTTTTGCTAGACGTGATTGAATAATCGCCCCTGCACACATTGGGCAAGGTTCCAAAGTTACATAGAGTGTACATTGGTACAGTCGCCAACTTTGTAATCTTTGAGCAGCTGCCCTGAGTGCCAGAATTTCTGCATGGGCTGTGGGGTCTTGCTCCCGTTCTTTTCTGTTTTCTCCCACTGCTAATAAATTACCGCTAAGGTCAACAATCACAGCCCCCACAGGTACATCTCCCGATTCACCTGCTCTCTGTGCTAATTCCAGGGCACGCTGCATCCATTGCTGATGTATTAGATATTCTGAGTGTTTAATCAACATCGTGGGGTCAGATGATCACGCAGCTTGGGCTAAAAGCGGGTCTAATTGACCCTTAGTGTCTAGTGCGTATAGATCGTCACAACCGCCAATGTGCTGGTTATTAATAAAAATCTGTGGTACAGTGCGCCGTCCATTGGCACGTTCTGCCATTGCTGCTCTGGCTGCATTATCTCCATCAATTTTGTATTCGGTGAAATTGACACCTTTCCACCACAGCAGCAGCTTGGCACGGATACAATAGGGGCAAGTCTGCCAGGTATAAATTTCTACATTGGCTTGAATGCGTTCGGGGTGGCGACCGAAGAGGTTATTGAGGAACTCTAGCATATTGTAGTACTTGGGAGGTTACTACTAAGAATAGTAGAGCAGTTTTGAGATGAATGGGTGCAAATAACGGCGTTGCATAATGGCAGCATGAACGGGAACATCCTGAAATTTCAGATATTGTATTAATAGTCGAAGGGAATGCTTCAATATTTCCACTGGTTTGAAATAATAGAAAGTCTTCCGATGCAGTCGGGCTAAATAATGCCGCAATCTAGTGTTTTCCCCTTCAACTCTGGTCAATCAATTTTGGATTTTGGATTTTAGATTGGGGATTCGCCAATTTTAGATTAGGTGGAAGAAGAGGAGATAAGGTATAAAGGTGGACAGTGATAGGATGGTGGGAAAGAACCGAATCAATCCCTAGTGATGAGTTAGTTAGGAGTAGGGGATGAACCAATGTGATTCTGTTTACCTGCTTTTATGCTATTTTACGTATATATATTGAGCTACATTTATGACATTGTATCGGAATTTACCTTAACTTATACTGCCATTATGCAACGCCAAAATAACTAATTTTTCCTGTGCCCATCTCCGTAGATAATTTCTGATGTAACTTTCCCAACGACCAGTTGAATTAGTCCTACTAATACAAAAGTATCAATAAAATCTAGGGCAGCAAAACTTAACATAGGTGTCAGTCAAGACTTTTTCCATGTGTATCCGCGCTTTGGTAGACTTAAAAACTGAAATAGGCAGATAAAACAACGCAAGTTGAGAAGGGGACTTTGTGGAAAATACACTAGGGTTGGAGATTATTGAGGTAGTCGAGCAAGCAGCGATCGCCTCCTCAAGGTGGATGGGCAAGGGTGAAAAGAACATTGCTGACCAAGTAGCAGTAGAAGCAATGCGGGAGCGGATGAACAAGATCTATATGCGTGGTCGCATCGTCATTGGCGAGGGCGAACGCGACGAGGCTCCTATGCTCTACATTGGCGAAGAAGTTGGTATCTGTACCCAGCCAGACGCGAACAATTTGTGTAACCTTGATGAACTAATTGAAATTGATATTGCTGTAGACCCTTGCGAAGGTACTAACCTGGTGGCCTATGGTCAAAATGGTTCAATGGCAGTATTGGCTATTTCCGAAAAAGGTGGTCTATTTGCTGCACCTGACTTCTATATGCGGAAACTAGCAGCCCCCCCCCAAGCCAGAGGTCATGTGGATATCAACAAGTCTGCTACAGAAAACCTGACCATCCTCTCTGAATGTTTAGGTCGCAGTGTAGAAGAATTAGTAGTGGTGGTGATGGATCGTGCCCGCCATAAGGAATTGATTCAGGAAATTCGCGAAGCAGGAGCCAGAGTTAGGTTAATTAGTGACGGTGACGTTTCCGCCGCCATCTCTTGCGCTTTTGAAGGTACCAACATCCATGCTTTGATGGGTATTGGTGCTGCACCAGAAGGGGTGATTTCCGCTGCTGCCTTACGTTGCTTAGGTGGGCACTTCCAAGGACAACTGATTTACGACCCAGAAGTAGTAAAAACAGGTCTGATTGGCGAAAGCAGAGAAGGTAACATTGCCCGGCTCAAGGAAATGGGCATTACTGAACCAGATCGGGTTTATAATGCTGAAGAACTAGCTTCCGGCAACACCGTACTATTTGCTGCTTGCGGAATTACCCCTGGCACCCTGATGGAAGGTGTCCGGTTCTTCTCTGGTGGAGCTAGAACCCAAAGTTTGGTTATTTCTAGCCAATCCCGCACAGTCCGATTTGTTGATACAATCCATTTGTTTGATAAACCAAAGACGCTGCAACTGCGGTAGTAATTTACTCTGTGGGGACTGGAAATTTTAGGTTAGGGTAAGAGGGAGTTTTCTCTCTCTCCCTAGTCCTCCCTTCTCTGAATCTTCGAGACGCAACGCCATAGCTTGGTCCTCCGTAGGAGTAGGATAGGACCCAAGAGTAAAGGGTCGTCAGTGGCACCAATTAATTACCAACTACCTATTTTAAGAAATGAATATTGCAGTGGTGGGCCTAAGCCATAAAACAGCCCCAGTGGAAATTAGGGAAAAGCTGAGTATTCCAGAACCGCAGACAGAAAGTGCGATCGCTCAACTCAACAGCTACCCCCATATTGAGGAAGTTACCATCCTGAGTACCTGTAATCGCTTGGAGATCTACATTGTCACCAGCGAAACAGACCAAGGTATCCGGGAAGTTACTCAGTTCTTAGCAGACTATAGCAAACTCCCTGTGGTGTCTCTCCGCCAACACCTGTTTATGTTGTTACATGATGATGCAGTCATGCATATCATGCGGGTAGCAGCTGGGTTGGATAGTCTGGTGCTTGGTGAAGGTCAGATTCTAGCTCAGGTGAAGAATACCCACAAACTGGGACAGCAATATAACGGCATCAAAACCATTTTGAATCGTCTATTTAAACAAGCCCTAACTGCTGGGAAGCGAGTACGCACGGAAACCAGCATTGGTACTGGGGCAGTGTCTATTAGTTCGGCTGCTGTGGAGTTGGCACAGATAAAAGTAGCAAATCTAGCCGCTTGCCAAGTGGCAATTCTTGGGGCGGGTAAAATGTCACGGTTGCTGGTGCAACACCTAATTGCTAAAGGTGCTGGGCAAATCAGGATTGTCAATCGCTCCCGTGAACGGGCCCAGGAGTTAGCTAATCAATTTCCAGAGCAAGCTATTGAAACCTATCTACTTCCAGATATGCTAACGGTGGTTGCTAAGAGCGACGTGGTATTTACTAGCACTTCAGCTACAGAGCCGATACTTGATCGCGCTAAGTTGGAACCGATGTTAGAAGAGAGTCGTTCTCTGATGCTATTTGATATTTCCGTACCCCGTAACGTCCATGCAGATGTAAATGAACTGGCCAATGTGCAGGCATTTAATGTGGATGATTTAAAGGCCGTAGTGGCGCAAAACTACGAAAGTCGGCGGAAGATGGCCCAGGAAGCAGAAAGAATCTTAGATGAAGAGGTAGAAGCTTTTGATGTTTGGTGGCGTAGCTTAGAAACAGTTTCTACTATTAGCTGTCTGCGAAATAAGGTGGAAACTATTCGGGAACAAGAACTAGAAAAAGCTCTGTCCCGCTTAGGTTCAGAATTTGGTGAAAAACACCAAGAAATAATTGAAGCCTTGACACGGGGAATTGTGAATAAAATCCTCCATGAGCCAATGGTACAGTTGCGATCGCAGGAGGATATTGAGGCTAGACGACAGTGTATGCAAACTCTGCAGATCTTATTTAATCTGGATGCTCCAGAGACAGTTTAGGGGATCGGGAAATTTTAGATTAGGGGAGAACACATCAATCTTTCCTTTACTCCCCTGAATCATCAGGGAATAAATTGTTTTTCTATGTACTCCATTCGTACTGTAAGGAGGCAGGAGGCAGCTATAGAGCCCACTGCCTAGGGTCTGATTGACACTCTCATGGCTTATAGCCATGAGATTCTGCTGACAGAGGAGTTTACCCATCCTCTCGCTACGGCCGTCAAACGCCGTCTACCCAGTCGTACTAGGTCAATGCCTAGATTTCTGGCTGTCCCAATTTTAGATTTTGGA
>Ga0116227_10006451_pt1 | contig 23769 bp, 22 predicted proteins | sample S1TSphgellanicum_FD_89693 | JGI IMG/M metagenome (GOLD analysis project Ga0116227, IMG submission 89693) | Host-associated microbial communities from peat moss isolated from Minnesota, USA - S1T2_Fb - Sphagnum magellanicum MG | ecosystem: Host-associated > Plants > Peat moss > Unclassified...
AGTGTGTTTATGTAGAGGGTGGAGGGGGTGGAAAGAATGGTGGTAAATGAAGGTGACATTAAATGTTTTGTTATGGGAAAAAAAAATCTATTGTTGAGGATAGAAAAGAAGAGAAATCAAAAATTGCTATAGTTGTTGGGGATGGAAAAAAGGAGGAGTAGTTGTTGATGGGATCAAAAAAAAAAAGCAACAATTATTTGGGATGAATAAGGGAAGGAACAACTATTGTTGGGGATCAATAAGATTGATAAGACATATTCTTCAAGCAATGTAATTCAAGGGTCCCCTATTGTGACCTACTAGCTACAAGAAGTCACAAGACACAAAGACTGCCCAATTTCAAGCTACAAAGCCAATTTTGGATGATGTAGATCCCAATACTAACATGGTGATGATGCTTTTGAACTCACCTCTAAGTCAACCTAAAGAATATTTGGGTAATGTCTCTAGCAAATTTGGCATTTTAGGAAGGTCTATAACCATAAGCTTTGTGCAAACCAGTATGGAAAAAAAATATTAACATACCAACAAAAATAGGAATAAGTCTGTGTTTTAGTTCCTATTTTCCAATGATCTCATTTATATTTCTTTTTGACATATAGATCCATATTCTCCATCTAGAAATTATGAAGACATGCATAACATATCTATGTGTGTAAAGACAATGCAATGCAATCTCCTTAAACAAAATGGCAGTGAACTTTTAATGTGGAAGGTTGCACCTAAGTCAAGTAGACCAGCTGCCTAGGTTGATGGTAAAGGACATGACTTGGGAAGAGACCACCCATACAACAACAAATTGAGGTTTAGGACACAAGGTTCAACAAAATATGATTTGGGGATAAGGAGGATTGGTGGTGGTGGTGATGGTGAACCTAATACATTACCTTAGCTACTAATTGAAACAACTTGGATAGTAAGTTCATTTCTCGGATTGCTAAGAAATTGATTGTAATTGAATCTATTGTTGCCATGAGCAAGAAGGCTAAATGTTGAAACAATCCTTCAAAAAATGTAATTTTGAAGTCAACAAAACAACTAATAGGTAAACCTAGCAACAATAATCCAGTTACAAAGCCCAAGAGATTGCATGCTCATGTGGATAATGAAACATAATGTTGCAACTACTTCAACAAAGAAGGAAATCAAGTTCCAGAATGCCACATTATCGAGATATGTGACAACAATAATTGTAGACAATAAACATACATATCATAGGGAGGAAAAGAATAACGACTTGCAAAAATTGATGATTGAATAATCAATCTAAGAAAATGGAACAATGGAATTTGGATTGAATTTTCCAATTGCATTTGTAGCACTACTAGAAAATTTAGTCATTGTTGAAAACATTTATGAAAGAAAAAGTTTTAGAGTTAATGTTTGTGGCATTGAGGAGCTAAAATCTAATGTGATGCATAAACCTGGGGTGGATTTGATATAATACCCCAACTACTCATGCACATGTGTCTACACGAATTCACAAACTAAAGAGGTGCCTTGAGTTATGCCACCACTTGCACATGCTTGAAACACCTAGCATTAGAGATGGTCAAAGGAGATTTACAAAATCGAAACATAAAGAAGCACAAGCATTGAAGGAGAGAAAGGAGTTAGGTGCCATCATTGGAAGAGTTTAATGAAAGAGAGCGAAAGTCAAGGGCTTCTAAGTGTGGAAAGAGGAGAGGGTAGGGGGAATTGGTTTCATAGTTGTGGTGAGTGTGGAGAGAGGAGAGGTAGTTTCATATTTGTGGAGCGGCACCACACAAGAGAGAGACTACTTAATTAGGGTTTCCTAAACCTTTAGGGTTTGATAACCAAACACTTTTTTGCCCTTTTTGAGGTTTCAATTTGAAACATTGATTAAAAAGTAACGATTTTTTCAACGTTTGTGATCAGTTTGAGAATGTGCATGTTTGGTGATAAGGTAGATTTTGACAAGTGTCAATGTTAGAATGTTTGTTTATAGGATGTGCATTGTTTGAAGGTAGGGAGGCTTGTTGTTTGATAACTCTTGAATTTTTTTCAATGAGGCCGAGACCTTTCAGAGCCCATAATGTTTGCATTTAAGTCCAAATTGGGTGATCTAAAGCGCATTACATGCGCCCAGACCTCCTCTACGATCCATCTTTGGACCTCAGATCCAACCAGAATCTCATGAGATTGCCAAGAGCCTCTGTGTTCTTAAGTGTACTATGACCGACGTCTCTACCCTACTTCAACTTGTAAAGAAAGTAATGCTTTAGCAATAGGGCATTACACCAACAAGCAAACCTCTGGCTCTGCCCTAGGTTCTCAATTAGCAGGGCATTACCATACACGTGATGACTTGTCAGGGATTTCCTACTGTATTTGGAGGGCACCTTAAATCTGATGGTGGCTGTTAGATATGGAAAACTAGGGTTAACAATTCAATTATGCATGCTAAGGCCCTCGGAAAGGGGAGTTACCAGAATTCAACACCTACCTTCGGTTGTTGCCTTGGGCGAGTGCCTTATTCTAATAAGACCCCCAATCCACAGGCCTTACCAACCACAGAACGCTCACCCACCGACCAACCATAGCCCACCTACCACACCTTGAAGAGAAGCCCGAAAAACAAAAAAAAAAAACCCCAAAGGTAAACCAAAAGACAAGAAAATGAAGAAATGGGAACTTTAGAAACTTTGTTAAGGAATTCGAAAGTCGAAATTCACTCCCAACACACAAAACAATCCCAAATCTCACTCCAAAACGACGAAGGGAGGTGGCTGGAGTAGGTACTAGGTAGTAGTGGTAGTGACTAGTGACACCCATACATTTATCGATCTTTTTAAGGGTTTCGGTGTGTCGTTCACCTCGTGACACACGTCCAGATCTAAGGAACCCTAATTAGGGTTCGTTGTTTCAGAGGGAAGAAGCTTGTTTTTGGGCTTTCGGTGTGGGTCGTTCACCTCGTAACATACGTCTAGATCTACCAAACCCTAATTAGGGTTGGCTGTTTATACGAAGGGAAGAAGCAACCTTCCTCTTGGACCTCGAAGTTTGATTTTAGGGTTCCGGTGTGTCTAACAAACCCTAATTAGGGCTTGTTGTTTTAGTAGGGAAGACGCTTGTTTTTAGGGTTTGGGTGTGTCGTTCACGTTGTAACACACGTCTAGATCTATCAAACCCTAATTAGGCTTGCTGCTTTTACGAAGGGAAGAGGCAACCTTCCTCTGGGACCTCGAACTTCGATTTTAGGGTTCCGGTGTGTCGTGTCGTTTACCTCGTGATACACGTCGAGATTAATTAGGGTTTTGTGTTTTCCAGTAGGGAATAAGCAACCCTCCTTTTGCAGCTCGAAGTTTGCTTTCGAAGAGAAGGAGGAAAAAGAAGAGGAAGAGGAGCGAGACGACGATTTAGGTCTCGTGGGGTTGGCTTGTCTTGTCTTGTCGTGGTGTTTGCGCCCCGAGATTGAAGTGTTTTGTAAGCTTTTGGATAAAGTGATAAGAGCGTTGTTGATTTTTCTTTTGTGGTCTTGTGTGGTGGTTCTTCGGAGTTCGTGTTGTATTTTTTTGATCAATCAAGATGCTGATAAGAGTGAGGAGCAGAGATGGATTGGAACGCGTGACGGTGGATGCGAATGCAACTGTCAAACAATTGCAGTACGCGATTGCAGAAACCTTGAATGTGCCTGTGTCACAACAGTTGCTGTCACGAAATCGAGCGCTGTTGCTTGCGAAAGGGGCCGACAGAGATGCTGCTTCTTTTACTGATATGAAGAATTTGGATTCCAGTTTATCGTCTCTTGGACTCACGCACGGAGCTATGGTATACCTTGTGTATAGTGGGGAGAGAGTTGTGGCAGGGCCGCCTGTAACTCCACACGGAACTTTTGGGAAGAAGATGACCATGGATGATCTGATTGCACGTCAAACCCGGATCGAGCGTCAAGAAAAACCGCATTGCAGCTCCTTGTCTTTAGACAGGGATGCCGCAAACTCATTCCAGAACTATGTGCATCAGAGCCTTGCATTTGCAGTGAAGAGAGGAGGATTCATGTACGGTTCAGTGAATGAAGCAGGCGAAGTGTCGGTGGAGTTTATCTATGAGCCTCCACAGCAAGGCTCTGAAGACCGTCTTCTTCTCATGAGAGACATGGAGGAGGAGAAGCATGCGGATATCATTGCTGCAGGGCTAGGGTTAAGGAAAGTAGGGTTCATCTTCACCCAAACGGTCAGCCAAAGCAAAAAGGATTACACCCTCTCTAGTATCGAGATCAGACAAGCAGCACAGCTTCATGCAGAGTCTGAATTCGAGTGTTGGGCCACTGCCATAGTGAAGCTTGAAGGGAATGACGAAGGTGGCACCGATGTGCATTTTGAGGCTTTCCAACTGAGTGATCAGTGCGTGAAATTGTACAAAGAGGGCTGGTTTGTTGAGGATTGTCCTGATCTTGACCCCAAACTTTCCCGTATGGCTAAGGATGTCGTGATTCTCAGCAAGGATACACGGGATGTGGACAATGATTTCTTCCTTGTTCTTGTCAAGATCCTGGATCATGAGGTTCAGTTCTCTTTTCTTTCAGTGCTATTACGTTTTCTCTCTCCCTATCTTTGTTTCTTCCTTCTCATCTTGCTGCACTCAAACTTGATGTGGGCTGCGGATATGAGGGTGGTTCTAGCAAAGAAAGTCTCAATTAGGATCTGATGTCTTTCTCTAGTTATTCTTTCTAGCTACCTGCTTCCAGATTTGCCATGAAGAAGAATATGTTCTCTAGAGGCTTAACTCTTGTCAAATATGAGGTTTTCTGCCCTGTGATTTGTTTCTTGGACATCTGAAGCTGTTATATGATTTATCAATTCAAGGTCGAGAAGGGTCTTTTTAATTCTCAGAACGATTGAAGTTCATCTCACCACACGCTACTTGTATTGGTTGTCTACTGAAAGTGATGAACTGTGGGTCTGTTCAGGGTCCATTGTCTTGTACATTTCCAGTTGAGAATCGTCAGCCGTTTTCAAGTCTTGAAGCACTCAAGGTTCATCTGGGGCGCAACAGGAACAAGCCATATGTAAAACGGATTGCGGACTTCCATCTCCTCCTGATGCTGTCCAACTACTTGGATGTAAATACGGATGTGCCTCAGTTAATGGAATGCATTCAAGCTCAAGGCTCGGTACCAGATGGATACCAGCTTATCATTGAATCTCTTGGAAGTGATTTCTAAACTCTTTTCACTAAACTAGTTGAGAAGAGATCAAGCAGGGGTAGGGATTACTAATCCCTCCCTTGTACATTCTATATAGCAAAAGGTACATAGTACATACATTGTTGTGGATAATTATTCAGCATTGAATGTAATGACACAAGAAATTGAGATGGCTTCTGAGCACAATTGAATATTGGATGGTCGGAGTATCTGCAATGTTATGGACAGCCATAAGTGCAATTGTAACCGTATGATTGTCAATGCAGGTCACAACTGTTGTATAGATTGCCACTTGCATACTGGAACTCTTGAGGAATTTTGGGTTATGAGGGTTGATTAGCTCATTATTGTCAATTGCATCTGATGGCAGTTGTCTGCTATTGAATTTATTGTTAGATTGTGTGGGTTTTGATCTGTCCAGGAATGTCCTCATGTCCAATTACTTGTAGTGTGTTGGAAGGCTGAGACTGCTTCCTCTCCTTTATATGTACATCAATGTTTATCTCAGACATCTGCAGCAGCTCTGCTCTGCTTTTTCAAACCTTAGAAGCTCCTGCAGCCCCAACCTGATCCGCCCCTTCTCTGTGAGTAATAGTTGCATCCTAAAATCCTCTTAGTCTTTCCTTGTTTTGGAACTCTCTTATGAATATCTTGGTTCTTGGTTTTCATCTGTCAATTTAAATTGTTTTCAAAACTGCTATGCCTGTGGTGCACATCTGCTTCCACTTTGATGAGCACTCCCTGTATGTGTGGACCTCTGCTTAGATGCAATTAATCTCTCTGATTATTTGGTGCAGTACAGGGTCCAAATGTTTTTCAGTACAGTAATGGCTACACACATGCCATGCTAGCATGGCTATCTTCAGATTTTTTAGAACTAAATCTATTGCAAATATTGATTTTCAGTCTGATATAAATTGATGTTTAGTTGTTTTTTGTCAAGAAGAATCCCTTTTCCTTGTTTAACCTTGAGGAAGGCTTGTTCAGTCTCCAGTGAATATTGTGTAGTACTTTGATGAAAGAAAGGTGATGAGATTTGAGTCAAAGTTTGAGATGCAAAATCTTGTGGGTAGATTAGTGGAGATGCACCACTTGCATGTTGAGCAATTTTACTGTTTTTGGACATAGATTTACAGCTCTATTAATTTTAGGTATTTTTGGTCCAAGAAATGTGTGGGTCAGGCAGAGGAGATATAGGTTGAGCAATTTGGACTTTTTGACTTTTTGCAATACAATCCCTGGGCTATCATAGCCCTCAGTTTCTTTGTGGAGTACTGTAGACTCAGCAGCAGTGTCAAGGTGTCAATTTGTAAGTGGTCAACATAGTAACTTTAGTTGTGGTCCATTTGGAGTGTCATTGCAGTTGACAAATGCTGAATTTGGAAACTTTTTTATTTTGCAGTTTGGTTGAGCTTCAATCCCAAATGACAAGTTACACAATGTATGCAAATCCCATTGTCATATCTGAATGTTATTATGGAAATAACAAAAGGATGACATGAACATGAGCAACTCTTCATTCAATGCTTTGGGTTAGATGGGCTTGGAGATAAATTCTAATGCTTTGACTTGGAACAAAATTGTGATGCATTTTATTTGAAGTCAGTGAAGTCTATGAATTTTTTGCAAGTATGAGCAAATTATTTATGACGCTTTCAAATTGAACAAAATGAGTTGAGAAAAAAAACCAAATCATTCATGAAATGAATATGTGCAAAAATTGGTTTACTGCAACTTGATACACAGTTGGCTTTGTATTTGAGGCTCTTGTTGGATTTGTGCTGCAGAGACAACAGGGTGTTATTTTGGAACATTCCAATCTTGATACAGACATCTGATCACTTGATAAACTGTCAGAAGACTGTACCCGCCAACTCAGACCATTCTGGTTCTTAATCTTGCTAAGGAAGTGGAAAAACAATCCACGAGAGTTGGTTACCTACAATATATACTTTGTCTTATCCCTTAGAGAAAAATTCTGTGGTATCTATCAAGAGGATCTGGAAAATATTTCTAAAACAGTCTTCAACACTTTCATGCCTCAAAGATTTCACAAATTACACCCTGGCATAATCATTGGGAGTAGACTCCCAAATCACAGTGCCATCACAGCTGCAAAGCTTCTTGTAGTTCTCACCAACTCCAGCACTCCTGGCTATGACTGCAGCTGAAGTCCCGGGCCTTGATTTATCATGATCACCATATACCACCAATGCACGCCCTATCAGATCACCAACCTTCAGCATCTCCTTTGTTCCTAAGTATTCAGCATCACCTCCATCATTTGCCTCCAGTACTCCCAAGTCCCCCACCTGCTCCAACCAAAATACACAAATGTAAACAATTTCTTCACCTCAACTACAAGGTTTCACCTACAACCCAAAAACCATAAGGCAGAGAACACTCACAGGGACATCTTGCTGGTTTGTAGATGTGTTAAAAATTTGACCAGTGCTGGCAGCCCCCCGAGTAAGGTCTCCATATTCATTAATAGACCAGCCATGTGACCCAGGAGAAAGACCACTGAAGGAGGCTTCAATACGTGCAAGCTCCATACTAACTTGCACAAAGCGCACAACCCCATGAATCTCAGGACCCTTGAACTCAGCCACTGCTGCTGATAGAGCAAAGTCTGCAGTAGCATTTCCAAAAGTTATATCAGAATCTGTCCTAACATTGTATTCAGAACTATTATTCGCATCGCTGCCTTGAGAAGTGAACAAAAAGTATGTGACAACTGGATCATCTGAGTTACCTGTGGGCTTCCTTCAGATTTAAGCTGGTTGAAACAAAAGCAACACAACAACAATAATCTGACACAATTCAAAGAACCATGGAAGACTACCCACTCTCAGGAAGCCCTTGACCAATAAGTCGCGCCTTGCGTCCTGACTGTGCTAGTGCTGCTGACAAGTTTTTCACAGTAGTAGATCCCAGAACCCTCACCACTTGATTTCCTAAGTCAACATCAACCGATTTAACTCCTGCACAATGAGCACTCACAAATAAGAATTCCCTCAATGAAGCAGCATGTGTTCAAACCACACTAGAACAAAGGAGCAAAAAATAGTCAAGAAAGTGGACACCATCTAAACTATCCAATAGGAGACTTCAACAGAGACAAAAATTTGTACCCTCCAAAGGTTCCAGCTTGGTGCGTACTGACTTGACACATCCTTCACATGACATGTCCACCATAAACTCTGTCTGAAATTCATCAGAAAACACACAGTTAGTAATCACTAGAAATTTTATATTTTTCAGTTGTCTTAAGTGACTGCAATGTTCAACTCACAAATAGAGCTCAGCAGTGAAATCCAGAATCAAAAGAATACCACTTTCATCAAATGCATTTTACATCAGGGGTTTGCTGCTGTATTCTTAGAAATGAAGTAGGCTTGATAGAACCATACCACCAAATCTGGCAAAGGTGCTCCATCTTTGGAGCTATCTTCAAGTCCCTGCTCAATCAAACTAGACAAGATGTAAGACCTCATCCCCACTATCATGAGCAATCACTGCTAAAATCTCACAGAATTGTTGGTGGCCTCTAGAGTAACATGTAAGCATTGTGAAGAGATTGCAGTCTACACTTCCAAGCTTGGATTACTCTAAACTCGTATAATAGTTGTATTGCAGTCTGGGAGAATGCACACACATGTGATTCTGTCATCTGGGTGACTTGGCCTCCTGTGGCTGCAACAGCAATCACTGGAAATGCTGAGCAAGCAGCTTGCAACACCTGTCTTGATCCTAGAATTTGGGACCTGAGAACACTGATACTTGGATTGTGTCCTAAGGTTCTCTGCCCCAAGAAGGACCTGCAAAATGAATGAACAAAGATATAGATCTTTTCCGGATTTAACAAACAATGCCATGAACAAGCCCTCATCAATCTCTACCTCAATCTCACAAGGTCTCTTTTTCTGATTCCTTTTGCACTTGACATTAGGGAATACAGCAACTGCTGACAAAAAGATTGTCAAGTAACAAGACACAACATCAGGCAAAAAAACAAGCATGCCAGATTGTCTGTAATCCAAATGCTTCTGCACCAAATAGGTGCATGAAGTCCAACAAATTGCCTTCTTGACTGTTTAGGGTTTGTGATCAAGACAAGAAAAAGCACCACACACACACACAACCCCCACACTGATGGAGACGAATATGAGAAAGATGCATGGCACAAGTATTACTAGATGACATGAAAGCCTTGGTTTTCTGTGACAAAGTCAATCACACACTGAGATCCTTACACCAGCAATCTCTGAGGCCTGCCAAAACCCATGTGTCAAGCCCTAACCACAAACATTGGATATTCTTAGGGTTTGGAGAACGAAACCAGAACAGGCAGAGAGACAAGGAGAGAGACAAACATAGGATAATTGAGGGTTTGGAGAACAAGATCAGAGGCAGGCAGAGAGAAATCTGAGAGGGGGTATATATTCAAGTCTATTCATCTCTTCCTTGTGTGTATCACAGTAATTGAATAAATCCACCTTGTAAACATAGGGGCTTATCAATTCGTCTGCAAGCCTAACCCTCTAAAAGATGCATGACATTTTAAGTCAGTGCAAGACAATTCAAAGACATTTATTCCATGTCTGTATGAGAAGTGTAACATAGGATAACCTATGTTACACTATGTAACCAATGTAACCATCGCACAAAACTGGAGACAGGCAAAGGGAGTGAGAGCGAGAGTGAGAGAGGGAGAGAGAGAGAGACGAAAACACACAAACAAACAAGCAGAGTGAGAAAGGAGGAAAGATGACCTTGGGGAGCTGTTGACAGATTTCAATGGAGGCGAAATGGAAGCAGAAATGGCGAGTGTTGCAGCGGCGGCAGTAGGTAAGAGCGAAGGTAATCCTAGTGCCCTCAGCACTGCCATGCCTTTTTCACTGTAGCCCGACAAAGCTACTAGTAAGTGGTACCACTATTCAGAGACGAAGGGGACATACGCTGCTGCCTCCGTATCTTGTGCACGCAAACCCTCTCTCGTAAACCCCACCATTCAGGAATTCTGAGGCAAACTGATGAGAAGCTCTCTATTGCCACAGCTAGTTCTAATGGTTAAGGCTGATGGGTAGGTAGGTAGGTAGGTAGGACTGACCCTGGTCACGTGTTCATATCCTACCACATTGCATACTAAGAATTTCTTACTAGTGTTTTTTTTAAAGAATTTTTTGTTTGTGGCCATAGTGGTGATCATCAATAGGAAGATGTAGAAAAAGTGGCAATCATCCTCAGGATGATTTAGCTAAATATGGCTATAAACCAGATATGAAGTACAAAACTTTAATCATCCTTCTATTTCTTTGGCTGCACACTCAAAACCAAATATAAAAATTTGGCGATTTCAATTTTTTTTTCCGGTGATTAAAACCCTTAGAAAATCAAACTTCATTTTAAAATTTTGAAATTTTTATTTCGCCTTCGGGAAGAATTTCGCCAATAAAAAAAGAAGCTGCTTCTGACCCAAATTGTTGGCTACTCAACAATCTCTTTATCTTGTCCAGGTGGGAACTGCGAACCACCCTGAGAAAAACTCGCAAGTGTCAAAAGAAGAAAGTTTGGACTCTGTAACTTCCAAAACTTTTTTGTCGGAGGAAATAGGGTACGATCTATTCCGTCATACTTGCATGTTTTAAGAGCCATTTCATATCTTTGACAATCGCTAAGACATGTAAGGGACTACTTGGGGAGAATTCTTGTAAGCAAAGATGATGGTTTCTATATGAACAGGTATACACAGCAACATGTGACATGATAGAAGATGGGTTCGCCACCAATGAGCTGCTTGTGTTGAATCTCAGTTGTATGTATTCATCATTGCATAAATGCCTGAGGGGTAGACCAACATTTAGCATAAGCTTCTAGTACCAGCTTTGCTTCTCAATAAGCATGCTATAGTTTTCATGCTGTAGTGCTGTGCATTGTCTTCTGATGAAGCTCATAGATCTGCCCAAAGGATACCATGGTCCATTGAGTTTTTGGTATGCCTAAACTGAGGTTGAAATCCTGCCTTGCATTTGAGAAGAACCATGGCTTCTCAAATTCTGGACTATGGAACTGACAGCAACAATTTTGAGTTGGACGTTCTCAAGTGCAAATTGTCATCCATGCAGATCTCTAGTCAACAAGACTGAGTGCACCTCTGGAGAACAAAATATCTGCATTTTAATCCAGCACTGCCTTCAATATAAGGCATCCACATACTCTGGAAGTGTGTGCTGCTGTTCTTCAAGTACTATAAGCCCTGAAATCCTTTTAATGCCTTTCTGATTACAACTTAATTTTTGGAAATCTTTTTTCAGGGGGATTGGTAGTCTAAAGATTGTTTAGACTCCAAAGCACATCCAGAATGAGCATTACAAAATCAGAGAACATAGGAAACAGTACTTCATGTATAGCTTGTATGATTTCTGGAAACTGATTGAAGCTTGAAGAGTGAAGTTTGCTGTCCATCTCAGAGTTCTGGGATCAGATGTCAGAGCTCATTATGATAAAGCAAAGAATGCTCATAAATGTCAATATCAAATTGTCAACCTTAACTTGTGCTAGTAGAAGTGTTTATGCTTGCAAGAACCTAAAGATTACAAATTTTTGTAAGACAACTTAAATCAAAGCTGTCGGTCTTTAGCTCTACAGGATCATGCTGAGGGCACTGGTATGGAGTCCAGGGCATTCTACTGTAAGTCCTAAAGCCTCAAATGCCCTGTATGCTGAACATAGCATTATTTGCTTAATTTGGACAGAAGGAGAAAGTTCCTGAGGATACACTGACACAATCACTGGTAAACTATGCACTCCATTCATTCTATCAAAAGCTAATTGACAACAGTAAGCTTGCTTGTAACATGAACTGCTACCTCTTCATCAAAATCAAGTTGAATCAATCACTAAAAAGGATTGGAGAAAACTGCTCTATATCATTATGGGTTTTTAAGCCAAAAACATCTCTTGGTGGAACAACCAACTTATTCAACTGCTTCAGATTCATGCTTGGTTTTCTGTCATATAAATATGATCATGTAAAACAGACTGTCTCCTAAATGCAGAGGACAGAGGCATGACAAATGGTTGTCAACCCAACTCTATGAGCCAGAGATGGTCATCTTCTCTACAGCAGCCCAATCAACTAAAGATTTCTGGAGCATGAAAATTGAATGGGATGTACATTAACCATCTCTCTTTTCACGTTTTCACCTTTTTCTTCTCTTTGTCAATAAAGGACTTGAACTCTAAGATAATGGCTAGCACCACATTCTGTGGCTGTGTGATCACTTCATCCCCAGTTAGACCCTGCATCCACCACATCACATTCTCTGATTTCAGGAAACATGAAAGGCATAGTTCTATGGGAAGTCAAGGCAAGAAAAGTCAAATTAAGAACAGTTTCCCTTCATACATTATGCAAGTTTTTGATCTCTCAAATGCAAGGACCATGACTCTAGGACTAGCATTGTTGCTTCACAAATACCATCTCACAAGTGTATGCCAGACAAACCTGTGCCTCAAGCTCTATTAATGACTTCTCTTCCCATTTTTTTGAAGATCTCACAGCCTCCTCCTCTCCCAGCACATTCGTTACCCCAATAGCTCACATGGAGAGAAAGTCTCATTTACCTGAAGAAGAAAACACAATAGGTAATGTGATTCTTCCAAAACTTGAGGTCAACATGAAAGATACCTGTTACATCATATTACAGAAGCAGAAAAGACTAGAAGTTACTGCTCTTTGAGCCCATACAATTGAAGTTCAAGAGGGACTAACCTTCCAGTTATTTCTTTTAGGCAACATTTGGTTCCTTTGGAAGGGGATTTGGGTTCCATCATCACTCATTCTCACTACTCTGCCATTTAGCCAACAAATTATTCAGTAATACAGACTGCAAGACAGACATGGCCCCCACACACACACTTCTCCATATATTCCACATGAACCCAAAACTTTAGTCAATGAACAAAGTCATAAGCATTTCAAATAGCTTCAGTCTGGCCATAAAATCAGCATTCCCTCCTAAGGTAATATCTATCCCACAAAAGGCTATGCTGGTAGCAATGGTCACACCTCCCAGACAGCCATTTTGTGCCACAATCTCTGCATCTCGCCCCAGTTCTCAGGCTTTGCATAAAGGATATACAACAAAAGTATGCAAATCAGACATTTTAATAAATAAGATCAACAAGGTGTACAATCCTTGCACTGTGCAATGACATGTGGAAATTGCTTATGGACAACAATTATCAGGGTTTATTGTATGCAACAGTGGAAAAGAACATATATTCTACCTGATGAGGGATAGAAGCTTCTGTCAAGTACTCAGGAGATCTTTGCGCTGCTCCCCACTTGTGGTGCCCACAAGCATGGGATGCCTTGTTTTATGCACGGGAGCTATTTCTACTACTGTAGAGATAACATCTAATAGTACATCCTGTCCATCCAGATTCCACACTTCAGTAACAAAATGCATTCCTCTGGTTCACTTGAACTTGTTCACACATGATTACCTGCAATGTGTGCATGGATCAAGGCAGCCAAAGAGCAACAAATTCCCCACATCCTGTGGGGTCATTGTCTTGCAAGCTTCCATTCTTTTGTAACATAACTGCTCATAATAACATGTAATCCAATAAAATTGGGAGGATCTATATGGAAAGGTGTACCACCTCTGAATCATCAACTTGTTGGTTGCAAGAACTGTCATGTTCAGTTTATAAATCCTCTCAAACTCAGCACTTTCTGTTTGTTGCTATTCAGTCATTCTGCAAAGCTTGGGCTGCTGTGGTAATCTGCGGCAACAACCAATCATCAATTCATCAATCATCCCCCTTGAGCACAAAGTGAAAACTCGAGCAGTTGGAACCCTTTATGACAAACAAACGAGATTTCCACAATGCTCAAGGTGTTTGTTTCCTATTGGTAAAGGGGAGAGAGGAGGAGATGAGACTCTCCTTGAACAATTGCTTGTTTGTTGTGAACATCCAATCCAAGAACCATGACCCCATAAAACTTTCCACATTCCCTTGGGAGGAAAAAGAGAAGGGGATGAGAAAACTGACCGGCAGCAGAGAGTCCATGATAATTTCAACCCGCTGTGCTTGTACTCGCTTTTGAAATTCCTCTATGGTGGTGTGCAAATCCTCGTCCAAAAGCACCCGAGTCTCCAGCTCCAGCACGTTCACTTGTGCCATGGTAGCACCATAGCCGTACTGCTCCCTTGAAAAGATCCCCGAAGATCTTCAACAAAGCAAACCTGGCCTCCTTTGCCAATCCCAACGGGCGATATGCTTGCCACACACGACCACTTCCATATTCCACAGCTCTCCACGTTAGCCGCCGATCATCAAACCCCTCAACAATCCTCCCATTACATTTGCAGAAAATAAGTGCGATGAATACAAAGACTCTAACTTGATTGGTGGAGAATCTTGATAGTCGAAGTTCGTCTGTAGAATGTGCATACCCAATCTCATTATCATTCGATTGGCAACAACTTCATGGAGTTAATACGTAATCCTTCATCTCTATGTTTCTTACAACCCCATGCAATATGCGGGTCTTCACTTGTTCCTTGTGTATATTGGACCCTGTAGAAGCCAAAGAGTGTTGCTATGTCTTTCCCTCTTAGAAAGTCCACAAGCCATTGTTCTGCACTTTCTTTAACTTCATTAGTGAAATGTTCCTTCAGGTGCAACTCAACTTGTTCTCGTGGCACTCCATCATCCCCAACTGCTCGCAAATCTGGGATACTAACAACACCATTCAAGAATGCATTCTCCAAATCGGGAATTGCATCTTCAATTCCTAGTGTAATGGGTGCTCCCGCCTTCATCAACATGGTTGCAATTCTCAAACCCCAAATTGCATAAGGTCGAATCTTTCTAGCTATTTTGGTTTCCAAACTCAACGAACAACCCTCCTGTCCTTCCACTTTGTGAATGTTGTCTCTATGTTCGCACCAAAAATGCAATTGCACAAGTTGCATAAGTGCATTCGAGACACATGAATCAATCATCTTTTGAAAGATCCCCAAATCCTTAGTCGAGAAAAAAGAAAGACAAGGCACTCGATGTCGCTGTAGCTCTCCTGAAAATTGTAGAATTTGATCAAGTATTGTGCAAACTTGTGGCAATAGCTCCTTTTGCAATTTGTGAATGTGGTTGATTTTGGTTTGCAAAGAATCAAGTTTGTTGTCCAAGACATCAAATTGCATCATGACCTCCTTTCGAAAGTCACTGATTTGAGCCGAACGCCCACATTCATCCAAAGAATTCAAAGCAATCTTGTCATGCATATCAAGACACTCGTTTGATGAATTGTTACTAGCAACCTCAATAGCTTCCTCAATGTCAATCCTCAACTCCTCTACATTGGAAAGGATAAAATTGAACACATCATTCCATTGTTGGGCTCCAAGAAGATTTATAGCTTTGTCAGGTGGTCCACTTGGAGGAAAACCATCGAATCCCATGTTCTAATCATGTCAATAATCTAGATCCATGGATTCCTTTGAATTACGTGTTAATGTCTCAACCTTCATAGCTTGGTCTTCCCATACTTTACATAACCAAGGTGTTTTCAAAGATAAGGGGCACAAAATGCTTTCCACCAATTTAACACATTGGCATCCAAACTTGGAAGAGGCACAAAATTCACAAATAGGTGCTATGACATCATCAATAACGATCATCTTGGTTGCCTCAAAATCTCGACTTGAACAAATAATGATATCAATGAAAGAATTCACTTGACCACTATACTCCACAAAGAATTGAAATCCTTTCCAGGTGAACATAATAAGGTGTTTTTCAAGTTGAAATATTGCAACGTTTTTTTGCAACTTGAACATTTTTCAAAACTTCACTTGCAACAACATATACAATGATAAGATTTATCAGTTTTACTCATGAAAAATAATCATCTAAAACATAAAGAAAATTAAGTTTTCACATATATTAATTAACAACAAGTTTGATATATACTTGTAGTCTTGGGAAAAACCCAACAATAAGAAATGTGTGTTCAAGATCACCACATTCAAGTAGTGATCCTAGGTACACAACATTTGGCCATGGTTTTAGCTCTTTGCCAAAATTTAATTAGCGTTCACCTTGATCTACATCACCATATGCATCTTTTAAAATAGCTGGAATGAAAATTCCACCTTTCTCATTAAATGAACCAATGTTATCAATTTCTTGATAACATTGGTTCAATTCCATCATCATCTTAATCAAATCTTCCACTTGGACACCTTGTATTTTTCAAATCTTTTGGACATCATCTTCCTTACGGTTGTGGCCCACATGAGAATATTCACCAAAAAGTGATTTTTGAAGTAAAAATTCAACATCATTGCAGTTGACAAAACCCTCCATGTTTATCAACACATCAAACCCAAGGCCGCACAATAAGATTCATCAAAGGCCAACAAGGAACCCAATATTTCATGGCAAAACCAATTTGCATCCATCACCATGAACTCCAAATTTTCAAAATATAAGACATTTCCACCTTCATATAATGTTTGAGCCACTACTTGATAATGTTTTTTCATATTGCTTTGATCACCAAGGAAACATTTCAAATTTGTGTTCTTTGCACATAACTTTTCAAAAGTTTCCCATGAGACCATGGGTTTGTTGGTGTGTTCTTCATTCCATTGAATGATCACTTTTCCCATTTGTAAACACACCTCCAATACTTTTGGTAAATGATCCAAAATATGCTTTATTTCATTCGTTACAAACCTTGCAAGAGGTTGAATAGAGGAAGTGGATCTAGCATCAATCCAAAATGAAGGGATGATATCATATATATTCACCAACTTTTTGTATTTTTTTTCAAGTTTTTGATTACTTGTTGTAAGTTGGTTTGGAGTCACTTCAAGTCTTGATAGATTTTGTCGCAAAATGTAAAGATGATGATTATATGAGGTGTGAATTCAATTGATAGTCTCGTATTGGAGGCAATGAATTTAATCCAATAGTCCAATTCATTCATGATTTCAGTGCAATATTCATCCAATTGATCTTTACATTCTTTTTTGTTGCAAGTAAGTTTGCAAAGTAAGAAGAAAGATGAAGCAATTCCTTGGACATTTGTATTTCGAATCACAAGGTCATGTAGAGAATGAAATTCATCTTGTCCACCCAAATCCCACAAAGATATTTGAATATCACCTTTGATAATCATATCTTGCTTTTCTATACCCATGGTGCGAGGTTAGGGTGGGCTCCAATTTACTTTCTATCACAACAAACTCAATGCCAATTTGGTCTTCTTATAGATACCTTGCACAACCTCTTTTTTGCTATTGCAAATTAAACTTAGTCGGAGTTCTGTTTTCCTTGTATACATTCATATGCAATAAACATTGTTAGTCAAATGTTAATTTGTCATTACTTTAAAAAAGTTTTGTGGCCAAATTGATTTTGTTCAAAAAACGGTTTTTGGTCACATATAATATTATGGTATCAAATGGTAAATTTTGAAGGTTATTTCTATTACACATATGTGAACTCACATTTGCATTGAAAGTTGCATTTAAGGTATTAAGCAACATGAAAGATAATTATTTATGCATGATATGTGATATTTGACACATAGACACATAGATTTCCTTTTGAAAGTTTGCAAGAGTGTATATATATAAACATGACAAAGGAATTTTAAAGAAAACATTGTGATAAAAGACAATCTATAACATTTTTCACATTCATATGAAAATAAAATATATGATTTATCACATTTCCTTCAAGGCAACCATTTGTGGTCCACACCAATGTTGCCCGATTATTGAGAAAACACCTAATTATTAATAGAATTACTAGTAATTTACTTGAGATTATTGATTTAAAAAAATCAAATAAAGAACCTACCCACCAAGTTAATACCATCAAAATTAATGAAAATACCCTTATGAGTTAAGTATTGGGTTTTCAAATTTTAATAATGTTTAGATCATTTGCTTAAATAATCCAAGTAGGTCATCAATTCTTAAACCCTGACAATAAAAAAAATTCTAAAACAAAGAAAAAGGAAAAAAGACCCTAAAACCTACCCTATCTATGTAATATAATTGGTGGTTTTCAAGGCACTTATTTGAAAATTGACTTTATGCATAATAGGTGATTATTACCAAATTTTTTTTGGAGTAAATTGATAATCAAGGGTATTATTTTGGTATAGAAATTAATAGTTGACTAGGCTTTTTGTAGTAGGCCAAGTAAAGTGGTACATGTACAATAATAGTAATAATTGAAATACTTTTGAATTTTTTGGTCTAGTGAGTTAAATATGTCAATTCTATGTGAGGTAGAATGAATGCTTTTCAAACATGTGTTTCAATGCATCCTATTTAAATGTTTAATCATACTGAATTATGAACTTGCTTGGAAAACTTGTACATGGTCTTGCCCAAGAATTGTTACAAGTGCAAATGCAAGTGCAATGCATTTTTATTAAATAGTTTTCAATTTTATCAAAATCATGTGTTGATCAATGCTTTCTTGCAAAACATTTAGGTGGTTATGGGTTGTAGGGTCAAATGTAGCCATGTGTCCACTTCTATCTAAAGGAAATTGTGCACTATCTATTGAATTATGGTGTCTAATTTGTGCAGTTATTCTTACTTGGAGAAACTTATAACGATCATTGTGGTTTAAGGCTTCCAAATTTTGAAATTTTGTATTTTCTATAGCAAGATTGATTACCTAGTGCAAAGTTCAAGTGCAAGATTAAAGTGTTACCTTAATCCCACTTATAGTAGTAAGTCAAGTCCTATCTATGTGTGTGAATGCTTATATGAAGAACATGTGTTGAGTCTAAGGTTTTAGTGGTTCCAAATGTAATATTTTGTGGGACAAAAGGACTTTCTACTTTGAACAAGAATAAGTAGTCAGCTTATGACTCATGGTCAGTATACCCAAACATACATGTAAATTGCGTTGAACCTAAATTAATGCTTGTATGGAAGGTCTCACTACTACTTGTGGAAAATGTAACCTATCCAGGGTTAAGTTGCAAGATTTGAAGTCCTTTTAATGGAGGTGATTTGTATTTGCACATGGAATGTTTGTATTAGCTATTTAAAACATGTATTTTGATTTATTCTATAGTTTGTTTTCCATTACTTTTTCAAGCAATAGCTATCTTTTTTAGGGTTGCAACAGACACATGTATTTGGGTGTGTCAATTTGTGCTTCCTAATGTGAGCTTGAGCTATATAGTTATCAATTCAATTATGTGTTTTGGTCTTATTTTGCAGCTTGGATTTTTTACCATGTTCAAGGAAAAACATCTTCATGTTCACATGATGTTGTTAAAGTTCCAATCATTGAAGCTTTGGTTTGTCAAAAACTTCCGTGAGTGGAATATTTGTTCTTGTTGTTATCACACTGAGATTAGTGAATTGAAGGAAGGGGTCAATGGAATTAGAAGTTGTGGGAAAGGTATTTATGGGTAGTGTAGTTGTACCTACACAGAGATTTGTTGTCCAATTATAGAAGATCCTAGTCCAATAAAGTGTCAAGCACATTTGAATTGTTTTAAAAGAGTGACATCCTTATGGTCATCCATTTGTTGCCCCAGAATTGGTTTAGCAACCTTTCATAAAAGGGACTGTTTGTTGGGGGATTGCACAAATTTTAGGGTTTAGACTTTCAAAACATGTTAATATGAGTTGAATTCTGAGAGACTTGGCACTTGGTGCAAGATTAGCTATGTTGTTATAGGAAAAACTAGTAGTGGTCGTGATAAGAAAGTTTCAAGGGTAGAGTATTGTGAATCAAAACCAAGTGAGCTAATAGATTACTTGAAACCCAGACTACAAGAGTTTGTCTTACATAATTTCACATCCAAGTGGCAAGAGAAAGAGTTCAAAAGTTATGTACCAAATTTGCCACCTAACACAATGTTGTCTTGCATTGATTTTTCAGAAAACTATGTTTTTAAGCAACAAAATGAGATCCAAGACATGCATTGGTTTTCAATTCAAATTGCCATCCTTGTGCATATCACGTACAAGATCAACCCTGAATATGATTGGCACATCTAGAATCTAGAATTGTAAAAGAGGTGCACTATTATATTTTGGACAAGAAGGAGCATGCCACTTTATTTGTCCAGAATGCTTTCAAGTTGAATTGGCAAATTTCTACAAGAAAGAGGTTGTTTCCCATGATTACATGTGGTATGGAGTGATGGTTGTAAGAGCAGTTCAAGAGCGCACAGTGTTGGCATTTTCTACCTTGTTACCACAATATGACAATTTGTGAACAACTACCATCTGGTTGTAAGATGGTTTGGAATCACTTTGCCACTATTCATGGCAAAGGAGAAATAGATGGGGCTAGAGCTCTATTGAAAAGGGAAATTTGAAAGGAGCGGATTAAACCTAATGCAAGGAGACTACAATGTGCATCTGATGTGGTGACCTATTTGAAAGAAGAGGCTACCAAGCACCATGCTACCCACCCAAATGCACGGAGAACTATACACAAATATTTTTGGGAAGTAAAGAGGGGTGACAAATTGACAAAACCCACTTGCAAATATTCTAAAATTACTGATTCTGGAAAATGAATCACTTGTAAATGAACTTAAGTCTAATCAATTTCATTTTAAAGCTAGGGCCTAGTTGAAAACCTTGTACCCCGGGGTGTTCAAGGTTAAGTGCTAACTAAAGTTAAAAACCTTGTACCCGGGGCCACACCTTTTTTCATTTGTATTTCTTCCAGCTTGGAGTGTGTAATGATGGATTTTTTCACTTTAGTTAAAGCATTTCAAGCACCCTTTGGTGGTTTTGATGGCTTCTTACTTTGGATTTTGTCCTTTGCCTTGTCATCAACAACTTTAGTAGTGCTTGAAGGCTTGCTAGTTTTAGAAAATAATCTATTGAACAGTTCTTTTGGTATTGTGACAGTCTACTCATTTGTGCTATTTATCAATGCATTTGACAACACTTTATTCAACAAACTATTAGCATCTTTGGTTGTCACATCAAACCTAATCATGGTCAATGACTTGTTTAGAAAAATTAGGTCACACTTGGACCCCAAAGCCTTACCCATAGGGCTAAGACCACTCTGAGTCTTGGTGGCAACTTGTTGGGTAGGACTTGTTGATGGTAGGATTTCATTGTCAATAACAACCTTGATCACTGGGTTTTGCACACCCTGACTGACAACCTCTTCCATTATACCTATACAACCATAACTTGATTAGTTCCAATGCAACTGACAAAAAATGAATTAACCACTTTGCATAAACTTCAAATCACAAAGGAATTGTACCCAAGTTGTGGGTTACAATCAACAATAATGACTTGATCACTCAACAACTAAGTGAATATTTGAAGTCAGTTAAAATTGTAATGATGTCAATGCTTAAATTAATAGAAGATGAATGGACTTTCTCCAGACACTTGCATTCATGAGAGATAAATTGCAGAACTGGTTAGGTTCAATTTGGACGTAACTCTTCTCATGTTTGCCCAAGATTTTTATATTCAATATACCTTCTTTTATTAAGAGGTTATTACCATGCTTGGTGCTACCACTTAACAAGTTCTATTCTTCTCACAACCCTAGCCTCAAGTGTTAATGTTTTCATGACGTGGACAAGTCCAATGAATTGTGATTATGTTTGGTTCCTTACAAGATTTATTGACATTTGGGTGTGATGGATGAGACTTTGAGTTTACATTGGACAATGTCTGATATTAGAGTGGGGTTCAACTCCCCTTCTAAATATTTTGAAATATTTGTGTTAAGTTTGTAAGTTTGAAATTTTGAACTTGGATGCATCAATGTCACTTTTTATCTTTGTTTCTCCTTCCTTTTCAATAATGGTGCCACATTCTCCCACTGGTTTCTTGGTGGGGTGCCAATTAGACTTGAAATTTTTTGTGGGTGCCACGTGAACTTATTTCTAAAAAACACGAATAGCCACTTTTGACTATTTTGAAAGATCCATGTTTGCCAAAAACTGACTCAACAAATGATCAAGAAGCACATAATCATCTGTCAAAACAAGCCAGTTAGGCATATTAGAGGGATGTCCTATTGCCACTTGTGCACATTTTATATTTTATACAAAAAACCCTGGTTGGGTTTCCTAAAAGATAACCTATGTCTGTCCACAAGGTACCTGCAAGTTATAACATTAAGGTCTTACACCAGGTGAATGTGCAGTCCTTGCTTGAAGGCACAGCTCAATAAAAGACCATTACCTATGGGGTCATGGTTGAACACATGAGGGGTATAAAGGGGTATGTAACATATTACTTGGTATGTTATGTGAGGTTACAAGTGCAAAACATGCCGTATTATATGAGGTTACGAGTGAAAAACATGCCTGTTTGACACTTGAAAAAATATGGATGGGGCAAATGGGCAGACTGGAGGAAAAAATCACAGCAGCACTTTTGTACTGACTGCATTCATTTCTTTTGGCCTGTTTAATATTTTCCTGGTTTCAATCAGTGTTGTGTTGTTATTGGATTGTTTAAACAACCAGCAGTTATGGTGGTTTAAAACTTTCAGAAACAAAGAATCAGCGATTCTGGGTTTTTGAGGAAAAATCAGTTAAAAAGTTCTGTATTTGATTCAAAGGGCGACTTTAGATGAGGGTCCAAGGTCCAGGGACTAATGAATTCAAGCAGTCTTATTGTCAAAAGCTTTAAATTGGTCCCAAGGCCCTTAGACAAGGGTCCAAGACCAAAAAGTGGCAAATTGAGGCTAAACCTACATGTCAGCTGTTTTGGATGGAAAATCAATTGGTTTAGACACAAAAACAGTGCAAAAGGAGAGCTCCTGATTTGGAGAACCGAGAATTAGGCTAGGGACAAAGGTACAGTCCAATTCAAGGATTCAATTTGCTTCTAATCAGTCCAAATTGGTTCCTAGGAAATTGGACCCTAGACCCTTGTCTAAAGTGGATCCACAACATTGGTTTCCATTCCATGCAGCAAATTGAACTTTCAAGCCCACTTTTTCATGGGCCCATGTACATTCCTTAGCTATGATACTTGCCCCCTTTTTTTTACTGCACTAAGACTAAGTGAGATATAGTTTAGGCCCTGAAAACGACATGTTCAACTCCAAAACAGTTATTAAGTTCCATAAAAGTCTGAAAATTTCAAAAAGCTTCAAAACAGTCTACAAAACTCCCATGCCACTCCTCTGGAGCTTTTCTTTTTGTCTTCTTGTAGGCCACTAACAATTTTGGAACATTGAAAAAAGCCCAATTGAAAGTTTAGCTTAGACAAGGTTACTAAAGTAGTAGAGAAAGCAAATTTAAAGCATAAAAAACAGTTGGAAGTGTCGCTCAGCTCTGCCTGAGGTGTGCACTAATTTGGGGATTCACTGAAATTGAGCTTAGTACTGAAGGTTTCAATAACCAATGAGTCTGAACAGCCAATGAAACCCATTTTTCGATGACCCTATGCTCTAATCCTCCAAAAGGGAACTAGTTGGTCCCTTCTGGGACCTGGAGTGGAGGTAGGCCTATCGCTGTCTTTTATTGACTACGTCCGTCTCTCTCTCAAGTAGAGTAATACTGCTCCTGCAGCACTAACCTAAACGTTGTC
>Ga0116227_10006452_pt1 | contig 23765 bp, 17 predicted proteins | sample S1TSphgellanicum_FD_89693 | JGI IMG/M metagenome (GOLD analysis project Ga0116227, IMG submission 89693) | Host-associated microbial communities from peat moss isolated from Minnesota, USA - S1T2_Fb - Sphagnum magellanicum MG | ecosystem: Host-associated > Plants > Peat moss > Unclassified...
CCAGTTGCTGTTGAATGGGGACAATGACATTCTGCTCTCCCAAATGCATCACATCCGCAGAATCTTTGTAATCTACACTCAATGCAGAAGATGATGTGTCAATTTGCAAGTGTGTCCATAGCATCCCATCAATCCCTCCAATGGGTGAGCTTGGCATATCTTGACATGATGAAGAATAATACTGGGACAATTCTTCATTCCCATTTGGTTGTGGCTGTGCTGGGGGTGGCACCATAGGGGAGGAGGGGAGAGAAGGTAGAGAAGACGAAGGGAAACATGACTCAATTCCGGGACTGACAGGAATCACTCCTGCTGCAGAAGTGGACTGACCATATTGTTGGAAATATCCACTGGCATCAAACACTTCAGGTCTATAGAATGATTGTGGACCAAAACATGGCGTGTGCTCAAGGAAAAGGGCATTCATATTCTCAGATGCCCCATTTGTTGGGGAATCTGAGCTATTCATGCTCACAGAAGAACCAGAAGGAGAGGTTAGGCCTGCCGCAACTCCATTGAGCTCCATGTACAACTGAGAGTCACCATTTGCATATGGGGTACCAGGGATGGAAATTTCAACTTGTTGAGGGAGATATAGCATTTCTTCTGCTCTGAATCCATTCCTATGCATTGAATCCTCATTTGTTTTCATCCCAACACCCTCCTCCTTGCCCATGTTTAAGAATGTTGAAAATGCGCCTTGGAACAGTTCCTGGTTGCCATGATCCATACCACACACAAACATGAGAACACAAAGGCCATGCAGACCAGTGTCATTTCCATGTGAAGATCCAACTGCTGGACCACGCTGTGGAGTCCCAAGCTGAAGAACACATGATACAAGATGTTACCAAGGGAGATGGTTCTGACCTCATCTCTCTAACTAACCTTCTTCAAGACAGTACTATGGCATGTTTGCAGACCAGAAACCTGCCACTCTGGAAACTCACAATTTCCAATTCTGAATCTGACATGCAAACTCCTTGGCTGCCTAAGTCTCCTGTTCATCTTTCTCATCTGCAGTACTCGTTGCCCAGAAGATTCAAAGGGACAATATGACAGTGACCCTTGAAAATGCTAACCAGATAGATATATCATATCCCATGATGCTATCATGCAGCAAGAGAATCAATTCATGTAGTCACAGAATTATACCTGGACAGGCTTAAATAAGAAACCAAAAACAACAAGAGATCTATGATGGAAACCATCAATCAAAGGATGGTGTCCTAGCTTGTACCATATGATTGTCTATGTACCATCAGAGATTCAGTTCTCTTTGAAGGACAGAAAACAAGATTAAACCTGGTGCAGGTTGTGTCATGAGCAAGCTAACTTGGGTCATGAAATAACTTGATCCGTACATTGTCCTCCACATGTCAAGTACTCATCCCATCCATCAAGAAAAACTCTTCTAGCTCAGAAATGGAGCACAATGTCCCCCAGTACATTGAGCTTCAGATGCAGAAAAAACCCTAGAGCATTATTACCTTCTGCCCATCGACCTGTGTTGCTCATATTACCTTGCAAAATACTTCCGAGTAGCTTACACTTCAAGGGTTTGGTTTAAACTGAGACCAACAGAAAGATGTAGCTCCTCTAAATAGTGTTCTTGTGTTAGCCACAAGAACAAGCACCGTCACCCATTTGACAAGACCTCATGATCCCTACTGTGGGTGGGACGTAGTTGCTCTGGTCATGCACTAGAGGCAAATTCTCAAAACATTCACATACGACATTTTTATTTAAGCTTTGCAATGCAATCTAGTTGTGATTGCAAAGAGTGTGAACGTCCCCTGTACTCATGAGGGAGCTTGAGGTACATAAGGGGGAGAAGAAGAAAACCTCTAGATCATCGTCTTCAGCGTATGGATCCATTACAGAACTATATTGCTCATAGTTAAGGCATGCTTCCGCCAGGCACTCCGCGGTCACTTCGTACCGAAACAGAAGCTCGCTCACCCCTGACATCGAGAAGAAGCAGAAAAGGAGAAGTCTCGTGAGGAGCACGCGCTGCTAATTTCTTCTGTGGATATATATATCGCTGCTCAGACTCTACTACCGCGTACTTTCTCAGAGATAAAATGTACTCTCCTCCTTGAAGCTGCACCTTGGAGGATCTTGCTTCAGAATGGCGGCCATTCCCAGCAGCAGCAGCAGCGGCAGCAGCTTGTCACCAACACAATTGAGTCTAAACCTGGCAAAGAATCCCAAGAGCCCTTTTAGCAAAGCTCTTGAACTACTTGAAGAAGAACATCACAACGTCGTCCCCAGGCAACCATGACTATGGAAGATGCAAATTCGAGCTTCTTGTCGTCCACTGCAAGAGAAGGACCGAAGCTCTGCGTGTCCCAGACCTTCCAAGAACCATTCAACAAGAAGGAAATCATACAATACACACGGACTTCGACAAACGACTTGCATGCAGCGGCAGAAAACAGAGCACGACGCAATAGCTAGCAGCAAATTCTGAAGGAGGTTTTGCTCTGGAACAAATCAAGAAAGAAAGAAAGAGCATGCGCTCAGATGCTCAAGCCGGCCAGTTAGAGAGCTATCTCCTATATAACAACAGTTCAACGAAATCGCGGAAACTAGACAACAACAAATGTCCAAGGACTGAAGACAATTGTTCAGACGACGACGCCAGATCGACTCTCTTCTCCTGCGATGACCCGATGATCACACTTAAACTGTGGCCTGACGGACGGATTATGAACATTCGAAGAGACGTCTCCAGGAAGAACTACGAAATCACGAATCTGCTGCAGGTGGAAGTGCAGAAGAATCTACAACACATGCACGTCTCTCACTGCCTGAAGAAATAGAGAACGATCGATCTTCGACAAGTCAGGCAGGCACACTTTCGCTTGGACCTCCCTGCGTCTCCTCATTCTAGATACACTACTCCTAAACCTTTTTCCGAGTCGTGTTCTAGTCCTCGTTCTTCTTTTTCTTCTTCTTCTCTCTCTTCCTCTTCCTCTTTTCTCTTCCGAGCTTTCCAACCTTTGTTTCGACAACAAATCAATAAGACCACACGCTAGTGAAAAGCAACCTCGTAGACAGACTGTTGGAAACATTTTTCTACAGATCGGAAGTAGGAAATGCTCCCTCCTCTTACCTCCTCTTGGGGCTACTAGAGAAACAAAGATGCCCTGTAATACTGCCGAGATTTCAGCAAGTCGCAGATCAATTCTGCACACCATGCTACGCAACAAGAATGCGAACAGAAGAATTTAGAACTACCGAAGCTCTAAACAAAAACCTCGTACGTTCTTCGATTCTCCAGCTCCTTGCAACGCACCTACCTAGACGTCTGGGCTCATTCTCCGCAATGGACTGCTCCTAGTTTCAGATCACAGTCAGTCAGCAGCAGCCAGCCAGCCAGGCACACTACACCACAAGAGAAGCCGCAGCAGCTCGCAGTACGGGGACATAGAATCCGAGCAATTCCACAGACCAGAAACAAAACCAGAAGGAACCGTGATGGCAATCAAAACTCATTTCCATCTTCCTCAAGAAGAAACCTTCCAGAAAAAACCAACCACTGACTCCCTCAAGAAAACCAAGGAAATGCACACGAGAGATATCAGCTCTCTGCAGTGACGCAATATATGAATTCCGGGGGCCGCGTCTTATTATAGTCTCTCCCCGGAACAGTACCATGAAAAAGCCTTATAAAAACAACAAATAGAGCGAAATAAAAAAGTGAAATTCACCTCACGAAGCTCAGAAACCAAACCGGCCACAGAATGGAGGCAAATCGGGCAGCAAAACACTGAAAAAATCAGTCGATCGAGAGCGAAATGAGCGCAAAGCTCCGCATCACACTCGCTCGCTCGCGCGCTCTCTTCCCTCTTTCTCTCTCTCTCTCTCTCTCTCTCGCTACGGCGCTCCTTCCTTTCTTCCTGGCTTCTGCAGTGAACCGGGTCACCCGGGAAACACCCGGGTTCACGACCATGTCGCCAGCCACCTTTTTGTTACCATCTTTACTTTTTCTTCATTTTAGCATATACTGAAATTTTAACTTTTACAACGCTACACATAAAAGAAAACTTTTTCTTAACCCACTCGCACACTCCATTTTTTATTTGTATTTGTGTGTGCGTGTGCAAGATTTCACCAAAATGCGGAAACATTAAAATAAAAAAGGAATAATCTGTCAAAATATTCCCATTTGTATTTTAAAAATCGCCATACTTGCACACATTGTTTTAATTAATTAATATTATTTCTTTTGGAGAACAAATGGAAGAAATCAATCCAGTGCAGAAAGAAAACCATTGTTTTTACTTTTGTTTTAAAACCACCAACCAGCACTTTTGTTTCTTTACAAATTTTGTTTGTTTTTACTCATGTATGGAATTAACTTTTTTTACCCCTGCCAATCCTTGACTATTATTATTGATGGAGCACAACACGGGACCATGCAAATGGGCCAATTGGGTGATATTTGAGAAAAAAGCCAAAAGGCGAAAAGGTTGAAAAGAGCAGCAGTTATACTTACTTGTCAGGTGCCACCCTCACTTCCCCATGCAGCAGAGCTGACCCATCTTTAACTATAGTATACATCTCGTATACGTCAAGTGGGTGCCACAGTAAAAATCAACAAGTTACCTCAATGATAAAAAGTGGTTAGGTAGGTAGGTACCACCCAGAGTTTGTTTCTCTTTGGGGAATTTTTTTTTTTCCCCCAACTTCATTTCTTTTACCTATGTCTACTTCTTTAGGTCATCAAAGGTGTATATTGTTTTGGTGGGTCTATGCTTTGAAGATTATGACCGTTGGATTTGTAAATTTCATGCAACACAAATTGAATCCAAAGCTCTTCGGTTTATTTGTTGGCTCTGCACTTTACCTTAAGGGTAGAGAGAGACATTGGGATGCGCACCCAAAGAAAGGCCAAAGTTCCATGTCCCTACATTCTAGGGTCATGTGGAGTCCCACCACTATTGCAATATTTTCGTGCATAACTGAAGGATCTACTTGGGCTGTTGCTACCCACAATGTGTTTCCAATTCGGTTTGTCAAATATTTATCATCCTTATGGATATCATTTAAAATGTAGCCATTATATGACAAGTTTGTTGTTGTTGTTATTATTATTATTATTAAATTTTTTCTCTTAAATATTTTGGACGAAAAATCCAAATGATTTGGATCAATCAGTACTCTCGCATGTCATTTATTTTTTAATATTTTGGGTTGCATCATTCCACAATGTGCTAATCAATAGAAGAACTGAACACAAAACATGAAGGACAACATAGAATACTAAAAAACCTAGGCAAAAAGGGAAACGGTTGGGGGCATGTGCTTGAGAGTGTAAGCAACAACCCACCCAAGATATTCTTAATACCTTATGCAAATGATGAGCAACCAAGTCTTCTTCTTCCTTTGGGAAAACAAAAAAATCACAAGAGAAGTGAAAGTACTCAACTATATTACGAGTACCAAAATCTATGGGAATGAATAATTTGATTTTTTAATAATCAATTACCACTTTCCAAAATAAGCTACTCAATGTCCTTTTACTAAAAAATACTTTTTTGATTTGGGTCAAATGGGTTGTCACCTAGGGGCTCCAATCCCCATGTTCATTTCACTATTACTAGTTTGGCCTCTGCCGTTGGCCCAAGTGTTACCACATCCTCAACTGATTTTTCCTTCCAAAACCTGGTCTTTTGGAATTTATTTGAATTTTCAGCAGCAGAAATCAGTTAAAAATCAATATCTCCCACATTCTGAATCCAAATCTTACCAAATAAATTCCATTAAATCCTGCTCATCAAGATATTTCCAACAACACCAAAGGCACGTTCCAATTCCTTCAAAAAATTTAGCTACAATTTAATTTAATTTTCAGTGAAGAAATCATCCAATATTCAAGATCTTTTGCACCACAAGTCCAAACGTCATGGAACCAAACCCATGCACCCCTCCTAGTCTAGAGCTTTCCAAAGACACCAAGAACATGATTTGAAGCATCCCAGTTCAGTGGATCTCATACCTACAATACAAAACAAAACAAACTACCTTGCTTCATAGATAGATGTCAACTATGGGTGATTAAATTTTAACTTGACATTTTTCACAAATTTTTTTTGTGTTGGATGAAATGGCCAACTAAACAAGCATATTCTTTGAAAGATTAGATGGGTTTCATCCATGAAAGTAGTGTGCTTTTGCACCCACTTGCTTGCTTCCTACTTCTTTAAGGCTTTAGCTGTTACCTTGGTATGCTCCTAATTGGTGGGTTAATAGTTAATACTCATGGTGTGGTTGGAAGCTTAATACAATGTTTTGTGTCCATATAATTAATTGCCTTTGTCACCTTATCGTGATGACATTATGTGGACAAGAAAACCATCTCACTATAATCAATGGGGGAAAAGTTTGATGTAAAGGGAGGACACTTTATTAGGAGAAAAGCACTATTACAAACGAAGATGTGGAATGGAAAACAAGGGGGAACTCCTTCATTAGTGTTATGTTATTTTAATTACTAAGTGCCAAAGTTCTAATATCAAGGGGCTCATAATAGAGATCATAATTCAACTACCAACAACATCAAGTGAGGAAGAGATACCTCCATTTTGTGTTTTGCAAAAGTTTTTTTTTTTTTTCCTTCTTCTGTGATATGATTGAATTAAAGATTGAGTTGTTTTTAAAAAATAGTTGCTTGGCAAAATTAATTTATAGAGAGATATAGGGGTGTGGCAGTTGAAGGGAAGGTTGGAAAGACGGTTGGGGAAAGGAGACAAATACAATTCACCTGACCAATTTGGCCCAACAAAAAAAGAATAAAGGAATGCATCTTGGGAGTTTATAGGTTTAGAGTGGCAGCCATGCAACAATGTGCTCAGCTGACTAAGCAAAGTCACAAAGGATGGGTAGGTGGAAGGGGGTGGAGGCAGAGATCCAAATTTTCCTTGTCAAGTGCTTGTTTAGGATGGGTGCACTTTGCTCAAGTGATGTTGCTCTCTCTTACATGCACGCACAAGACCCATGTGCTAAGTTCCTTCAAAAAAAATTACTCAATGTTTTTGGGCCTTTTGAGTTGGTTGAATATTCAATTTGCCATTTGCAAGAACAAAATAGGTGCAACTTCCATAGAAATATCGGTCTAGTGACACCACATTTGTGTCTAGGGGGTTTGAATTACGGTAAGATTTCAAGGGCCCATCGCAATACATGCCGTGTTGTAGCGGAGATTCTAGGGTTGGTTTTGATGGAGATATTGGAGAAGAAAAGTGTGGTAGTTTGTTTTGTGTTCCAACTTGCAAGTTGGTATTATTACCTGGGGCTAAGGGAAGAGCCACGTTCCAAGTGCTTCCACTTGTCACCCCTCAACTAAATAGGACACTTATCCCACAATGGGTTTTGCCTAGACTTACACTTAGTCAAATCTAATCCTATGAACATATTTGTATTCCAGAAATCCAAACTCCAAACCTTTTGTTATAATAATAAACATACTTCAAAGTTCACACCCATGAATTATACCCAAATTCCAAATTGTTGTTCTACAACAAAATACTAGCTGCAGGACCCCAGTATTCAAGGGTCTTGGAAGTTTGGCAATTAAGCAATAAATTTTGTGAATTAAACTTGCTTAATTAATTCACAAACGAGCTTTGTAGTAGGCTGGTAGATGGGTGGGGAAAATATTAAACAGGCCAAACAAATTAAATACACCATTAGGATACTGCTGCCACTGCACTGACTCAGCATGTTTTGCCCCTCACCCCGCCCCCACTTTTTCATCACCTTTTCCCCTTCATGGTCCCGATGGTCTTGTCTGGGTAACCCCCGCATCATCATGTTATGCCGAATTTTGTAACCTGCCATGCCATCCTCGTGGAAGGCATGTAAGCAACCCAAGGATGTTCTTCTGCCCATGGCCAACATACGATGTTCCTCCCATTGGGGTTTATGTTTCCAGCATTTTTGGCATGTGTTTTTCATTTTTTATTTTTTATTTTTTTTGTTGGGGTCTTGTTGCACTTTTGATCCTTTAGGTCTTTGAGTAGAGTTTCAATGTTGTTGGCAAGTTCAATGGTGTAATAGTTTTTCTAACTTCAATTGTTGTGGATTTGGTGGGTCCTTTTTTTGAAACACAAATTTGACATGAAAGTTTCAATTTTGTTCTTAAGCTCATTCAAGCCTGGTTATTGTGCAGTTGTTTACTTTGAACTTTTTATTGTGCATGTGTTTTCACAAATGTGTCTAAATATATTGTTAACAATTTGTTAGTATGATTTGGTTGAGCTTCAATGACAAAAGGAAAAGAATGTTGAGTGAAAATGTTGCAACTTTCAAGTTTATGTTTAAGTTTGCGAGTTTTCTTGTAAATGCTTGAAAAATGTTAAGTGTTTAACCAAGGTCACAATATTTGAAGTGAGTTGCGCAAAATACATCAATTGAAGTTCACACATCCAAATGCACAAAATCAATTAGTTCAATTGTGTGAGTCCAAATATTTCAAATGTATGAATTTCAAGTATTAATTAAATATTTTTTTAATTTCGAATTTGACACATGTTGCAGTGTAACATGGGTTGATTTGTAGCATGGTAATTAATATTATAACAATATTGGGCATGAAACATATAGTCATGTTTATGTTTGGTGTTGTGAATCTATGACCTTGAATTCACAAATAGAAGTCTGAAACATTATAGAGGTTTGAAACCCTTAAACAAGTAAAGAAGAAATGTAGGATTTCTATTAGTTTAAAATATTCTAAAGAAAATTCTTGCAATATACAACCTTGAGGTTTTTTAAGGGTTTTTTTTTGCAAATTATGGGGACAATTAGTTGTTAGAAAATTATTTTTCATGTGGTGGTGGGTCTACATTGTTATAAGAAGTAATATAAAGTTGGTAGTTGAAAAAGTTTGGTGTTTAGGAGATTCTATTTAATATGGTTACAAAAAAAAAGAAATAAGAGTGCCAAATGGGTTGAAGGAAATGTTGACATCTTATGTGATGTTGACACCTATTCAATTTATCGAACAATGGGTTATTTTTGAACTTTATAATGAATTTTTATTGGAGATGTTTTTGTCACGTGTGGCCCCATTAAGTGGGTTATTAATTAATGCAATGTAGTTATTTATTGATAAAAGAATTCATTTGCTAATAATAATTGATTTCAAAAGTCCAAAAATATCGACTGGTTTTCTCATTGGAACATCACAAAATGGAAAAATTTAATATAATTTTTAATTCAAATTTTTTATAGTGATTCAAATGTATGATGTAGTATAAACTGATAAACTCATATGAAGAACCTTTTTAAAAAAAACTTTAGGCCATTTGATAGATATGAACTTTTGAATGGTCAAAATTTGACCTTATTTTCGTAAGTCCATATAAATTACAATATTTATTTGTTTGTCACTATTTTTTTTGAAGTATGTGTTTTTAAAACTTTACATGGGGTGTCCTATCTACACCACCATCTCCTTTCATTCTTGTTTCTAACATTCAAAATGTAACTTGTTGATCCTTCAAAAAACGCACAGCATATTATTGTTGAAAATTTACAGTCATAGTTGGCACACACATTGAATAAAACCTTAAACAACAATTTCAAATGTTGCATGATTTGATACATATAGTGATGAACTTACCAACAAGGTGCTGGAATGCATAATCATAGTTGGTACATTTTCGATAAAACATAACATAACAGCCTCTAATGTTACATGGCCCCATACCTACAATGATAAACTTGTCAACAAGGCATGAGTGATTTTTAAAAAAACATGGAGCATTCAAATTGCTTCCCCATAATTTAACTTTGGTTGAAAAGAAAATTATGGTTGAAAATACACCCAAACATACCTTGAAGATACATGATGCTACATCAAGTGCTTAAATAATCATTATAGCAACTTTGCAAAGTGAAATTCCACATTCTTTTCACCTATACAACTGATCTTATAATTGTTCAAAAGAACTTGCTTGAAAAGGTAACAATCTATTGCACTAATTCAAACACAAGGGACTTCAAATTCAATTGAAACATGCATGAAACATTTCAAAACAATGATCAAAACTTAAAGCTTAAAGATCTAACAAATCATCATTGTAACTACATTTCCCTAATCTTTTCATTTCCCCTACAAGCTACCTATTATAGATAGTAGGTAACTTTAGGTTGTGACAATGGCACTTTAGGCAATAAAGATGTTAAAACTAGCTTGGTCCTCCTTTACAACTTTTTCCCAAAATGTGCCCATTTCAACACACATGTTATGATGTCACCTATTACAAACCCTTATTCTTTCACCATGCCATATTTTGCACCCATAACCTCCCATGTTATGAGTACCAAGGGGAACATAACATGCCAAGTAGCATGCACCAAGGGTCCTATAACATGTCAAACACCATTTGGGCACTTGTGATTTGCCCAAAACATTCATCAGAAAGGTCTAAAACATATTTGGTGAATAATGCCAAGGAGAAAGGAATAGGGAAAATGTCATGCACATTGAAGGAAAAGTTTATAGTGATAACAACTATGAGCAAACATATTGTTCGAGAAAGAATGAATACCCTTTCGTTATGAAGAGGTTTTGTAAGGGAATCCCATTTTTTTTTTTCAATTAATTTTACAAGTCATAAAAACTTCAAAGGACATTGCAGCTTGTACATCTCATTTCATTACTATAGAACATGTTTCAAATCCACTACATAATTTCACCCAAATTAGGCCAACTATTGCAAAGGAATTCATCCAAACCACTAAACCATGATTATTTGGTGGAACATTTCCACCTAAACATGTGCATAGTGGATTTTTAGTGAATTTTTAATGGAGGGTAGTGGATTTTAATGGATTGGAGTGGTGCCTAGTGGAATCATAGTGGAACATTGCCACTTAATTTAGATCACTTGGGACTTCCATAAAGAATCCATTCAAGTGGAAATGGGCCCTTCTCATTCAAAGTTGGGGGGAATGCATATTGGTTTAGGGACAAGTTTTGTAGTAGTGTTTGTTACTAATGACTTTGGGATAGTTGTGGTTGTGGATTCTTTTTAGGCAAATCATTATTTAGAAAGAGGTGGATCGCGTCAATAAAAGTGTTTGGGAGAATATGAAGTGCATTGGGCCTTCGCTAGAACTTGAAGATAATGTTTTTGACAATGATACGTTCTACATGTCTCCTAGTAATATGACAAAGGCCATTTCTATAGAAATTGAAAATCACATGAACATCAATTGTGGTAGAAGGCATTCATGTATCATGCTAGATTATCATTTGAAGATTATTGATCAAGTTTTATATCTTGGATCTTCTTGGCATGCTCCACTTCGATGCACCATGAAATATGTGGAAAAGTATAAAAAATAAATTATCATGCAAGAAGATACCTTGCTCTATGCATTGTTGTCCAGACAAGTATTCACATTCATGAAAATGTAGCATGAAGGTTTTCCTTGAAATGTTTTTGAGTTTTGTGTTATACAGGTTAGGCAATCAAACGTTATTTTTTTATGCCAAAATCTTGTTCAAGTTTAGTGCAAGTGAACCGTTGATCATGTTTGGTAATCATTAAGGTTTGCTTAGATGCATTTTTACATCATGTGCTTCATGTTCAAATATAACCTCCTTTTTTTTTTTTTGGTTGTGAACTCAAATCGATATGTAGCATTTTGTAGATACACGACACAAGTTCATGCAAAGATTTAGATGCGAAGCCACTTTCTAAAGGTTAATACATTTGAGTATCATGTTGTAATTGGACAACACTTGCATGTATTATAAGCCTCCCTTGGTTGGGCTTTGAAATTATGTAGTTAAATGTTGCACACATGGGTCCCATAATTGTGAACTACATAGTGAAAAATGGTTTTGAACTAACTTAAAACTTAGGTTAGATGCTTGCCTTTATAGAATGACCTTGGAAAAAATGGCTTGCGTTCCTACTCCACTACCTTTCTACAAACAATTCGCAATAATTCACTAAGTGCCTAGAAGGACCTAATGTAATATGACTTGAACTCTCCTATGACAATATGAATATTATTCATGTGCAATAAACTTGGTGGTCATTGCTTCAAGCTTGTGCAACAATGGAGATGGTACTTGAAGCTTGTAGACTGATAGAGACTATTACATTGCATTAGGGTTTAGGATCAAAGATGATGGATTTGGTGATTGTCTTGATTATAGGGTTGGAAATCCTTGTAGTTATGTGACCGGCTCTTGGGATGAAATGACATGCAATGGTCAAAATCTTCAGCCCATGGTTGTCATGGCATGGCCTTTTGTGCTATGTGGGATGTAATTGGTAACATGCCTACATGGCAATTATGCGAACGGGAATCACAAAATCAAGTAGGGGTGTGTCTATCAGTATGATATGTAATATTGAACAATTACACATCAATCCTTCTTCACAAACTTTTGCATGATTGGGGACTCTATAATGTACCATCCCAGACAAACAAAATCAATACAACCCAACCTTCCAACAATTTTCATGAGGGTATGTCCATCACCAATCCCAAGCCTTCTTCATTGGGCAACAATTTTTTTCAATCAAAATCCAAATATATGCACAACAGCAATCACCACACCCAGAACAGAACATCAACACTAGTTTGGAGCTGGTGCAAAGACTTGCTGCTTCATTTTGGGCACTGATTCCACAAATCTTTGCAGTTGTAATGTTGTGAGGTCACACATCCCAAGGTCAGTTTCAGTCTAGAGTGCTTCGACAAGCAACAACCAAAATATGATAAACTTTCAAAGCCAGAATACTAGGTCAGCAAATTGTAGAATTATTTAATTCTCTCCATCCACACCTAAAATTCTTTGTTGAAAGAATACTAAAGTAAAATTTCTTTGATTAAAATATTATTATTATTGAGATAAAACTTTAGGAAAGATTGAGATTTAAATGAGTTACCAAAAGGACATGTGTGAACTTCAGATATGAACCTTGAGATGGTACTTGAGAAGATGACAGGGACTGACAAAAACTGCAATGGGTACTACACTCTACAACCCCTCACACATTTTTAGGGCCTGGAATTGTCAGGCACCAGTTTGGACTTTGGACCCATACTCAAAACAATTTGCATTTGTCAATCAACTTTCCATTTGTCAACCGCCCAATACAACTTGGTAGATACTTTACCATATTATATACAATGTTGTTACAATATAGCCTACTATAGACAATGTTCTTACAATCTACCCCTTCATCCTAGGCCCCTTCATTGGGAAATGCCCCCACCTCCCCACCCTCGGGCTTTACCCTACACGTAATACAACAATGTCGTCATTATTGGATGATGGAAACTGGGTGAAAATGTGAACAATTTTTCACTCTTTGAAGTTACAGCACATTTTCATGCAAAATGTGAACAAATTTCTTTGTTGAGGGTACACCATTCATTCACTCACAAATAGCAAAGAAACACTCTAGAAACACTTTCAAACATGGCCCGAGAGCTTCTCATGTAATGGAAATGAGGAGGTGGTGGATGTAAGTAGCGAAGTGGCACAAGATGGATCCATCAAATTCGATCAATATAGAGAGGCCAACACAGACTCATGCCTTTGGGGAGGTCGAGATTCAGGTACTTTCTTAGAGTTGATGAAAAGGCCACCATGTACATGACTATAGGTATGGCAAAGAGAAGTACTTTTCTATAGTTTATAGAGGCTAACAAGTACCTTACATTTATGGCAAACGGAAGTACTTTCCTTTGTCTAGGGGGAAAGTACTTACCTACGGTATTTGGGTAGAGTTTTGGGTAGAGTTTTAATCATGTAATCATATGTCAACCCTAGTTAATGTAAAAGGGATTTTCCCAGCTTTGTGTTGGAATTTTGCAAAGTTTTAATTTTGAAAAGAATCGTAAATTCAACCAAGTACTTTCCAAAGATAATTTACTTTACTTATTTATTTTAAAGTTTCCACAAAAAAGGGTTGCCAAAATGTGGAAGGCATTATTCCAATTTCTTCAAGTCATTAATTTGTATGTAAGCACTTTGGATCCATAGCCAACACACTATACAACCTTTATCATTTTTGCATAATACTTGTTACCGTTTTTGGCATGGTAACAAAGAAAGTAATAACTTCATTTGTCTTTTAAGTTGCCCCAACTCACATTCAAATTCAATTTGTTTTTCCCTCTTATATTTTTATCCGATAGATTTTCAAGACCCATAATTATTTTTTTACATAATTACAAATTTCTTGCTAATATAGATTGCAAGAGAGAGAAAAATTATGTGTGTGTAGTTTTTTTCTCTTTTTTAACAAGTATGTTTAGGTCAAAATCCTATTCCAAATGGCTACAACATTATTATCAACATTATTAGTTAAACCAAAAACAAAAAATCTTACATTTTTGTCTAGTGGATCCTCAAAACCTAAAATTAGGTTTTAAAAAAGATAATTACAATATTTTTGCGAGAATAAATTGCAAGGGAGAGAGGAGATAACGTGTTTGTAATGTTTTTAAAAAACCAAAATTAAAAATCTCAAAACAAAAAAACTGTACCAACTAAAAAAAGAAAAATGTTTAAAACAAAATGAAATGCCAAAAAAGGCTCGGCAAAAGATGCCCTCCGGGTCCACCCCTTAACACAAACCCCCCTTTTCAATGAAGGAAATAAGTGCGAGTTAAAGTCTCTGACCCTGTGCTTCCTCGGGTCACTCACAAAGGCCCACCATTCATTCAAGTACAGGGATGGAAAATCTTCCTTGGAACAATAACCAAAAAAGAAGGGATGAATATTGAATACCACTTTCATTCACTTTCAAAAATTGAATTATCCCTTCATTCATTAAAATAGTTCCTAAACAGCTTTAATCCTTTAGAAATTTTTTTTTTTTAATTACTGAAAAACTGGTTTAATTTTCGTATTTTGCATTTTTATTTATAGGATGGTTCTCATGTGAACGGTTCTCATTGAAGTGAGAACCAAGGGGTCAAGTATTAGCTCAAGTATCACCTTGGATGATACTCCATCCATGCTTTGCAAGAGAACCGGATGATATCCGATCCAGTTCTGAACACATATTCCATACCCGCCCAAGCCCAAGACTGGTATATTCCGAGCACACTGAACCAACACCCACTAGTGCACCATCCACTGGATGTCCATTATTACTCAACTGTGGATGAACATCAACTGAGTTAATATTTGGTTTCACCTTGGTAACCAATTTTGTTCGAAACATGTCGGGAACTGGGACCCAACACAAAACTGTGTCCGGACCCACTTACCATCCATCAGTTCATGGGTGCTAGTTCATTGTGGCCGTATTTTCCCTGTTTTTGGGGTGAAAAATCACCAATTTTCCTATGTGTACACTGTGTATATATTATATATCTATAATTTTCACCCCATTTGGACTCAGATTTTGGTTTGGTTGCATTTTTTTAAAGCAGCTTTTTCTTTTTATTTTATTTAGGTTTGAGGAGCATGTTGCCATTTAATCCTGAATCCCTCTTGGGATGCTCACTACTAATTCACAATGCTAGAAAAATTGAAAAAAAAATGTATTGTTCCAAAAAAATAGTTTTTGTTTATTAAAAGAAGACTTCGGAATCTCGAAATCCTGGCACAATACTTTAGGGTGGACCTAATTAATTTAAACCGATTTAAAAAGAATTTAATCAGTTACAGCGGCAAGACATGACTTCTGCAACATATGGCCAAACATTGCAACTTTTGATGATTGTGGAGTTGTACATAAAGCCTGAAAAAATCTCATGTTCTTGGCCAAGCTAAGATGAGCAAGTATTGGAGTTTGGAAAGTATGATTGTACACAACCCTAAACCCCCCAGGAGTCGATGCTCAGGTTGTATGTGGTATGTCACGCCAGGACAAATTTTTTAAAAAAAAGTTTCATATAATTTTGATGGCATGATAAATGATGCATTCTCAATTGTATGAAACTTGAAGTGTTTTTTCGGGCGGGGGTCAAGGGGAGAAATTTTTTGCCACTTGGAAAGCTAAGAAAATCCAGTACAAAGGATTTTTCTGAAAAAGAAAATGACCAAAGTTTGCCTAGGTTTAGGGTTTAGGTTCAAGTTTCCAGCAAATTCTTTTTTTTGGTAAACTCAAAAGTAAAACCCTAATTTTTAAATCATAAATTAATGAACTGCAAATAAATTATAGAAATATCATAAAAATATTAAACTAGAATTAAGTGTTGAACTGCATTAAAATTTTAAATTGTCAGTTTTTAATAGATCTTTACCGTCCGATTAAACAGACAGGGACAATCTCAGCCGTCCACATCAAGTAGAATCAAAGAGAATTTGGAATCCCGGGGCTCGGAACGAATCTTCCACGTGCCAAGGGATCTGATTGTCGGAGGTGTGGGCACAGAAATCTCAGCCGTTGATGGGACTCGAGGAGCTGCCGGTACGTACAAAGATTCCCTAGGGAATCGGTGACACGTACGGCGTGATTTTCAAAAGGCTACCTTGTAGGGTACCTACCGTAGGCTATTGCTACGGAGATTCCGTACTTTCTGTATTTCGCCATTATATTTTTGTATTTACGCCCCTAGGATCGCCAATATGTAACGATTCCCAAATCCTCTCGTTTTGCCAGGTTTTGCCAAACTGCATGCATACGCAACGCGCAGGGGCACAGGAAATTTTTTTTGTTTTTTTTTTGGGGGTGTCTTTTGGGCTCTTGTGGTCTTCTTTGGTTTTGTTTCAAGCAACTAGGGTTCGTTAGTAGGTAGGTAGGCGTGTAAAAATTTATGTTAAAAAGCAAGTTAAAAATAAAATTTGGTCAATTACTTATGACTCTTTTCGTTTATTATTGCTTGAACAAATGCAAAATGGGGTACCTATAGCAATGGTTTTTTATTTTATTTTATTTTATTATTTTAATTTTGATTTTTTCCAACCAAAAAGTTGGGAAATTTTTGGACATATAAATTTTGGTGTAAATTTGAATATTTTTTCTATTTTTGGGAAAATTTTATCTAATTTCTTTTAATTTCAACCTATTTTAAATTATTTTATCCCACTTAGTTTAGTTTAATCTTTACCCAAATGCACTAGATTGTAGTTATTTAGAAATGTATATTGTATCACATGGATAATTGAATGTTTTTCAAAAGAAAGTTTATTTTGTCATATGGATGTAATTGTTTTTGGGTCACACATGATTCTTTAAAACAAATAAGGGAAAGGAAAAAAGTTCTTAGGTCTTTTCAATTTAGTTAATGGCACAAAAGTCTATGAGCCTTTATATGTAAATGCATTTTGTGGGCTTCTATTTTGGCCAAAAGATATGGGCATTCTAAGCTCTATGTAAGACATTGAATTATGATGAACAAATTTTTTTTAGACTTCCTCTCCATTGTTTTAATAAAGTCAAAATTTAAAAAACCAACATGGTGTGAAAACTCAAATGTTACCCCCACACTCTTGGCAAGCCTAAACAAGACCAATGAATTAAATGTGACATTAGGCTCAACATAATTGCACAACAATACCCAAAAAGAAAACGTTTTGAAATATTTTTGTATTATTCTCAGAACTATGATTAAATTTTTTTAACTTGCAACACGGTGTTGAAAAGATCTTGTTAAAAGCTACCAAATCAATAGTAACAAATAACCATTAATAACCATCTCTAACCCAAGGTAATTGAAAGTGCCCTCAATGCATGATTTGAACTAAAAAACCTTTTTTCGCTTCAACCCTAGGGAAGGCCTGCTCCAAAGGGCTTGCCCTAATTTTTGGGCCTACACCCTCTTGGCAAGCACCCTTGAGGCTACAACCCTCAAATTAGGGGAGGGCCTTGGGAGGGAGCAGCCATTAGGATGTGGAGGAGCATCTAGTTATTCTTTTGGCTTTTTCTTGTTGTTGTTTTGTGGTAGAAATTAATTGATATTTTTTCAGGATGAACTTTTAAGTCTGTAAGCTCTAAGAGTAGTTTGTACACAGAAATGTGTACAACGTATGTGCTAGTGTGTAAAAAAAGCATTACTTCTGCACATTCAACATAATTCCAACACCTTAAAGCATGAGAGTTTGGTGACCTAAACTGAAGTCTCTATTCTCTACTTTGAAAAGATACGGAGTTGATACTTGATACCTGCATTCTCAAGTGTTGCTATTTGGAACAAAAAAATGGAACAAAATTGTCTAGTGGAAGTTGATGGCAAGGAAGAATCTGATGGGGGTGCCCATGAAACTACCAAGTGGCAACAGTTGTGCCAAGGCCTAAGAATTTTCAGCTAGAAATCAAAGACTCCATGCCAGAATTCTCTCACATTTATGCTCCATGCCATATACAGGGGTGGGAGCTCCACAAATGAAGACAGGATGATGGCTAATTGATCAGAAAGCTCCGGTAATGAACTGTTTATGACTTTTGTTTCATCAACTATAAAACTATGCATCATCACCCCACCCTTTGACGAGGTTCCGAGGAGGTTCTATGTTCTAGCTAATGAAACTGTTCATTCTTTTTGGTTCACTGCCTCAAGAAGTTAGGGTTTACAGAATACCTAGTGAGTGAGCCCAGGAGATTTTTTGAGTCAAGGAGAATAGTCAGTCTAGAATTGTTTTTTTAATAAGGTCGAGGTGAATAGTGAGTCTCAAAGATTTTCATTTTTTAAAGTAGAGGTGAATAGTGAGTCAATTAGGTCTTTTTTGTGCAGGCCTTTTTTAAGCAAGTAATGAATGCAGCAGAAGTGAGAGACAAAGCAATTGATCCAAAGCAACACTGTTGTGTGTGACAGTGGAGTTGACTAGTTCCCATTATTTTCTCAATACTGTAGTCAGTCCCAGTCTCTGCTAATTATATTGGGTTTTTGATTTGGTGTTTGTCTTATGCAAAGTGCAAAGTGCAACCATCTCTCTCCTACACTCTCCCCCTTTAGTACTTCTACTCTGCTTTTCTTTTTTCTTTTCAAAATCCTGGGATTTTCCAATAAAATTGAACACACCCAATACAGAAAGAAGTCAGAACACCCATTGGGTTCTCAAAGAGCCAATGTGTCAGGAAAGTGAAATATGTGTATTTCAAAAACTCAAATGTAATTTCTTTAGCTTTGAATTGGGCTAGAAATTTGATTTTTTTTCTGAAATTTTCTTATTTCATAATAATGTTGGTTTTACATTTTGAAATTAAAGATCAAAAATCAATTATGCAACTTCACCTGTGTCTGTTTTGGAGGTGGAGCTTTTTCAGACAACAATAAAATCTTCTGCAAAGTTGGAAATGGGTTTCACTTAGTGTGTTCTTCATCCATATATATACTCTATATATTAGAGCAGACTTTTGGCAGTGGTTTGCTCTGCAAGTTTTTGTGACTTTTGTTCATTGTTCTTTGTTAATGAATCAGCAAGGCTGCAAGCTGAATCCTCCTGATCATTTGCTCATGGTGGTTTGAAGCTGGACAGAGAAAGAAAGCCTTGTAAAAAAGTAAAGAATATTTTGCATGATGTGTTTTCCTCACATCTCTCTAAATTTACATGCCAGTTCAGATGCTATACCCATAATTAAAGCAGTTTTTTTATAAGCAGTAGGTCAACACTCAACACCTATAATTATTTTTTAAAGCTCTGTAAGCTGTGGAAACTGCAGGGAATCTTACTTTTAATGTAGAGACACAGAGACCTTGCAATCAAAACATTATTAGGTCAAGCTTTGTGTGGTTGGTTGTATGCATTAGTAGAGATGTAAGAACCTCAGTGATTTCCACTATTGTGGTTGAAGGCACCCTTATTTGATGAAATCTGCAAGTGGGCATTTCAAAAAGTAAAATGCCCGCATCTATAGGAGTTTTGTTTTTCAAAATTCTAGCATTAGGTTTTTTCACATTTTTACAATTATACCTGGAGGTTACCCAGCTGGTACCCCTTGGGTATCATGATTTTTTTTTAAATTAAAAAATCATTGATTTTTACGCTGGGTAGCAAAGCCCAGCTCAAGGGTGTTACCGTACACAAAACCCCTCCTTGGTTTGATGCTTGCATATTTCAAGTCAATACAGCAAACAGCTCTAGACTTTGGGAGTTGAAAGCAAAGTTGGATAACATTAAAAACACATCTTCATGCCACCAACACTAGAAGCCAGGTCATATGGAATAATGTATGTTTTCGATGCTCACAATCGTGTTTGAGGTGTCCAAGTGCACACTTCAAAACAGCTGATAGTTTTGCATGGACAAGTTGTGAACCACAAAATGTATGAAAGACCAAAATAATCAAAGATACGGTCATTTTGGAATTTTTAAAGCATCTCCATGAGTAGTAGTAAAATGATTTGTACAATATATTCCGGATGAAACACCTTTAAATAGCTGCCCAGAATATGGGGTGTGGGTGGGAGATGTTCTTCAGGTGGGTTTAGGAAATGTTGAAGATAAGCAATGGGGTGTCAAGTGCCAACCCACGTTGTGCAACTGGGTGAAAGCAAAACTATATGGAAAGTAAGGCTACTTGCCAAACAAGACAAATATGACTTTGTAAACTTCTCTTCCAGGATTTTCCAAAAAGAAGTATGGAATAATGCTACATGATAATAATAAAAAGGATTCTAACTTGGATTTTAGCCCTGCTTAAATACTACAATGGCCCTAGGGAATTGGTTAGAACCTGAAGAGGGGGACAAGCCCCCTCCTCTCCCCCTCCCTGCCCTTCCCTTCCCTTCCCTTCCCTTGCATCATGCCTGGTTTCATTTCCAAAACTTATGCACCTCAAATTTGGACTGGCTTGTAACCTACCTATTGAAAAGATTCACACCTACTTTGACACAAAAAGACAAAGAGCTTCTCAAGAAAATTTGCTGGGCTAGGTTTTTTCATTATCATTCTGTTTGCATCTTCAGAAAAGTCTGGAATGCAGTCTAACACAGCTTTGGGTGCCAAAGAGATTCCCCAAGATGGGCCATGTGCCCCCATATGCACACACACCAACCCTTCCTAGTTCTCCGTTCTAGGTTTACTGTGTGTAGTACTCAGAGTAGGGACTGTGTCCTGGGAACAGTTCCCTACAAAACAAACCAAAAGAAGACACAAAAAGAATTACCCCTTAAGAAGCACAAAGGCGCATGTGGAAAGTATGGCACCTGGAACTTCAGCTTCTTCTTGCAAGGGCAAAGGGTTTTCCTTGCAATAAATTGTTAATTGAAAACTAATTCTTGATAATCAAGATCTTCTCTTCCTGTGCCTTGTCTCATATAATAAATTCCTTATGTATTGAATTTGCAAACTTGGAAGCCATGCACTTATCAAGTATGGCCTTTCTTTAGGGAAGTTTCTTTAAAAGCTGGAGCTGATTCTCAGCATCCCCCTCTTGCGTGGGGCTAAATGCACCTTGTAAACTCTTTCAACATGTATACCTCACCCATGTGCATGATCAACCCTAAATTAATACTATTTTGAGAAGGTTGAGATTCAGAAATAACTCTTGAAAATGGGTTTTAGTCTTTAGGGTCCAGACACCAGAACAGCCTCTTGACTTATGGACGTCTCAAAATATTGTTGTCCTGTGATGGGCTTCCTATGCCATGAATCACATCTCAATGCGAGTTTGTCTCATATGGTGATACTTGTTGGCATTGAGAAAGTGTTTGGAGTTTGGACCAGTGTTGGGTTTTGTCCAGGTTTGGATCTGGGTCCAGTTCTAAGAACCAAAGCTCAATGGGTTTGCACAAGGCAAGACTCGTCGCAAGACTCACTCGAGGTCCCTATGTTGCTCGGAATTATGGATTAGGGTTTCCTATGTAAAAAGTGTATTGTTTGCATTTGTGCACTAGAAATGAACTCTTATTTTGTTGTTTGCTCACCACCATAGCTTAAGTTGATCTATGCAAGGGATGCTAACAATGGCATCAATTAAGCTAGAGTGAAAGTTTGGGATGTGCTTGGTTGTACTTTGTTGTTTTCTATGTGTGGATGCAGGTCTTTTTGGTGATGGAGCATTATCTATTGTGGAAGGGATAAGTAGTTGAGGTTCATTGATGTTAAGCACCAAATTCTCACACTAGCTTTTCATGATTCTACTTGGAAGATTGTTCTGTGTAGTAATTAAAGATGTTGTGTGGAAGGGAGGAATGCCCATTGTGTTTGAAATTTGTAGCCTCATGAACCTCTTGAATTGTGATTCCACTGCTCAATGAACAAAGTTTACAAAGGGTTTGTTAGGATAGAGTCAAAATGGCATTTAATTGGAAGGGACGATAAGCTTTAGGGGATCTAAAGGCTGACTTGGGCATGTTTCAATTTGTCCATGTTTAGTATATGTGGACAACATGAATGTGGTCAAATACCTAAATTATGGGAGCTCCAAACAAATATTTGTAATCTAAATGTAGATGTTGGGTATTTGGGTAGTTTGTACCAACTTTTGATTTTGTTCTATCATCTGAGATTGTTGGGGACTAAAGATCATTGATTTTGTTAGGGAATATGTCTATTAGTGAAACATGCCAAGAAAAGGTCATGATAGCCAAACAAAAAGGGGCTCTAAAATATTTTGATTTGATTGAGTGCCAATTAATTAAATAGTGTATCAATAGTTGGCTCCAGAACATATATAAAACTTAACAGTTTGAATAATGTACACATGGAAGTGATGTGCAAGTTACACATTTCCTTACCAACTTTGTGATATTGATTTTGATGGGCAATGTGTGTGTTGTAATAGCCCTTGTTTTCGGTATCAAAATAGGTTCTTTCTAGTAGTCTAAAGTGGTTTATTAAGGTTGTGGATAATGCTAGGTATTGATGGTGTAGGTGAAGAGGCATGCTAATGGTACCATTATGGACGAAGGAAGAAGGGATCAATTGAAAAAAGTTCAACATAGAAATGAAATATTAGCCATTAGGTTCAAATCTAGTTGAGAACAAGAGATGGAACAAGAAGTTAAACCATTGTTGCCCAACATCAACACATATATTATTTCTCCTTAATTTCTATCCAATCAGTTGAATAAATTGAAATATTTGAAGAAGTTGAATCAATACCAAGAATAGGAAATTTGTGGTTACCTGTTGCTATAGTTTCACCTTTTCATTTAGTAAGGTTTTTTTTCCTAGGAATAGAAATGTTGTTTCTTGTTGGTGACAAAGTGGTTAGAATTGAACACTCAAGAGTTAAATCCAAGGTTTTAGTGTGGAGATTGGGAAAAGATGTTGATGATAATGGTTGTGGAATTTTGAACATGAGGAAACATTTAAAGATCTAATATGAATCACATCAATTGTCAGCCAAATCATACATTGTGATCAATGATGACCCCAACCAAGAGTTGGAATTATAATGAAGATGATTATTGCTAGAGTTCATGATGAATGGCAACATCAAGGAAATAGTTTGGTTTCAAATAACGTCCATGAACTTTCTTTGTTCAATTTTGAAATCCCTAGTCTTAAGAAAGGAAAACCTATTCCCAAATTAGGAGATATTTGGACTTTGGGATTGATAAATACCAAACAACATTATGTTAGGTTGTATATGTTGGGGATGGAAGACATGTTTAGGTCAGAAGATAGGATTATTAGGGTGAACATTTTGGGACAATATCCAAATTTTTTAATTCAGGTTTAGATGTGGAAAATAAATGGGTTAAGGAGAAGTTAGAAGGCATTGATTTTGCTATGGGTGTTGACCAAGAAGGAATGTGTGAGCCATGGATTATAGCTCAATAATTAGTTAAGCCTTAGTTCCGTAATTTTCTTTAGTACTAATGATTGGAATGCTTATAAGCCTCCAAGTAGTGATTATTAATAGTTGAATCAG
>Ga0116227_10006453_pt1 | contig 23757 bp, 18 predicted proteins | sample S1TSphgellanicum_FD_89693 | JGI IMG/M metagenome (GOLD analysis project Ga0116227, IMG submission 89693) | Host-associated microbial communities from peat moss isolated from Minnesota, USA - S1T2_Fb - Sphagnum magellanicum MG | ecosystem: Host-associated > Plants > Peat moss > Unclassified...
AGCAGCAATGGGGGCGGGATGGGCACTGGCTCGACAGGCACCACCAACACGCCGACCAGCCCCGGCACCACGCCAGGCAGCACGGGGCAAAGCCCGGGCAGCATGAATAGCGGCGCTACTGGCTCCGCCGGCGGCAGCGGAAACGGCAACAGCACGGGCACCGGCAGCACCGGCACCAACACGGATAGCCCGTCTCCGCATTAGCCCAAAGCGGCCGGGCGAGCCCCAGGGGCTCGCCCGCGCCGGATAATACAGCCCTGCGCAGGTCCTCATTGCTCGTTCAGGCGTCGCGGACTAGGTTTCGGCCCGTTTCGAAACCAGGGTGCTCCCATGCTCACCGCCGAACGCCTCAGCCGCGTCAGCCCCAGCCAGACCATCGCCATCAGCACCAAGGCGCGTGCGCTGAAGGCGGCCGGCCGCAACATCATCAGCCTTTCGGCCGGCGAGCCCGACTTCGATACGCCCGACAACGTGAAACAGGCCGCCATTCGTGCCATCGAGGCCGGCGACACGAAATATACCGATGTTTCCGGCACCCCGGCCCTGCGCCGCGCGATCGCGGCAAAATTCAAGCGGGATAGCGGCATCGACTATGCGCCGGAGGAGATCATTGTTTCCACCGGCGGCAAGCAGGTGATCTATAACGCCATGGTCGCCACGCTGAATGTGGGCGACGAGGTGATCATCCCGAGCCCGTGCTGGGTGAGTTACCCTGACATTGTGGCGCTGGCCGATGGCACCCCGGTGATTGTGCCGTGCGGCCAGAACAATGGTTTCAAGCTGCGTGCGGAAGACCTGGAAGCGGCGATTACGCCGCGCACCAAATGGTTCATGCTGAACTCGCCGTGCAATCCCACGGGCGCTGCCTATTCGGCGGAGGATTTGCGGCCGATCTGCGATGTGCTACTGCGCCACCCGGATGTATGGATTTTCACCGACGATATCTATGAAAAACTGACCTATGACGGTTTCAAGCCGGCCACCATCGTGGAAGTGGAGCCGCGCCTGCGCGATCGCACCGTGACGATGAATGGTTGCAGCAAGGCCTATGCAATGACCGGCTGGCGCATCGGGTTCGCCGGCGCGCCGGTGGCGCTGATCAAGGCGATGGACAAGCTGCAAAGCCAGTCTACCTCGAACACATCGTCGATCAGCCAGGCCGCCGCGGTGGAGGCGCTAAACGGGCCGCAGGACACGATCGAGGCGATGACCGCGGTGTATCGGGATCGGCGCGATCTGGTGGTGGCGGCGCTAAACGCAACGCCGGGCCTGACCTGCCACAAGCCGGAAGGTGCGTTCTACGTGTTTCCGGGGATGCACGGCTGCATCGGCAAGACCACCGCCGGTGGCACGAAAATCACCAATGACGAAGCGTTTGTTGTGGCGCTGCTGGAAGAGCAGGGCGTCGCCGCCGTGCATGGCAGCGCCTTCATGTATCCCGGCCATTTCCGCGTGAGCTATGCAACCGATACCGAGAGCCTGCGGGAAGCCTGTGCGCGGATAAAGGTGTTTTGCGAGGGGATGAGCTAGGAGGTCCGGCCTGACGCCATGGCGAGCGCTGCACTTCAGCCTATGGATCTGCAAAGCTTCCTGGCATGGGAAGAGCAGCAGGAGGTGAAGCATGAATTCGATGGGGTTACGACCACCGCGATGGTGGGCGGCACCGTCGCTCATTCGATCATCCAAGGTAACCTTGCCATGGCCGTCGGTGGCCGACTACGCGGCGGCCCTTGCCGCTTTCATGGCAGCGATCTGAAAATTCGGGCGGCCGGCAGCATCCGATACCCGGATGGCTTTGTCGTCTGCACCAAACTCCCGCCGAATGCCAAGATTGTCAGCGACCCGGTGGTTATTTTTGAAGTGCTCAGCGAGAGTACCGCACGCACCGATCTCGGTGCGAAGAACCGTGAATATGAAGCGACAAACTCAGTGCAGCGCTACATCATCCTGGAGCAGGATGCCATTGCCGGCACCCAGTTCGAGCGCGTGGGCGGCGATTGGATCGGGCATATCCTGCGCGGCGGGTCCATTCTTCGGATGCCGGAAATCGGATTGGAATTTCCGCTCGCAGAACTTTATGATGGCTTAGATATGGAAACGGTTGGCTTAAGCGGTGGCTGACCCGGCGCACAGGCTGCCCACTCTATCGGCCCGCCAATCCGCCATCCCGGAAGCAGCCACCATGGCTGCGGCCGCACGTGCCCGCGCGTTGCGTGCTGAAGGTCGCGACGTCATTTCGCTGACGCTGGGCGAGCCGGATTTTGCAACACCGCCGCACGCCATCGAAGCCGCCCACCAGGCAGCCTTGCGTGGAGAAACAAAATATCCCGCCGTCGGCGGCACGCCCGCGCTGAAATCGGCGATCCGCGTCAAATTCATCCGCGACTCAAACCTGCATGTCGAAGCGGACGAAATCCTCGTCGGCAACGGCGCCAGGCAGATTATTTTCGACACCCTCATCGCCACCCTCGATCAGGATGACGAAGTGATTGTGCCAGCGCCGTACTGGAACGCCTATCCTCTGATTGCCCGCATGGCCGGCGCCAAACCGGTGTTCGTCGATTGCGCGGAGGCCGATGCATTCTTGCCCTCGCCGGATGCCATTGCCCGCGCCATCACGCCGCAGACGAAATGGCTGGTGCTGAACTATCCGAACAACCCGACAGGCGCGGTGTGTTCAACCAGCCATCTTCAAGACCTGGCCGGTGTTTTGCGCAAAGCCCCGCATGTGTGGATCATGTCAGACGACATGTATGAACACCTGATCCATAACGGCGCCCCGAACGCCACCATGGCCGCCGTTGCGCCCGATCTTGCCAACCGTGTGCTGACCATCAGCGGCGTTTCCAAAACCTACGCAATGACCGGATGGCGCGTTGGCTTCGCAGCCGGGCCTGCTGGGCTGATTGCGGCGATGAGCAAGATTCAGGGCCAATCCACCGGCGGTGTTTCACCCATCGCGCAGGCCGCCGCGGCGGCGGCGCTGGAAGGGCCGCAGGATATGGTGGAGGTGATGCGCGCCACCTATGCCGCGCGGTCGCGCCGCGTGGCGGCGGCGCTGAATGCTATTCCGGGTATCCACTGCCCGGCTTCATTCGGCGCCTTCTATCTATACCCGAATATTTCAGGCTTTCTCGGCAAGGCGACAGCGGCTGGCACCCGTATTGAGAGTGACGCCCAGTTTTGTCAGGCGCTGCTGGAGGAAGCGGGCGTTGCTACCGTGCATGGCGCTTCGTTCGGCAAGAGCCCGCATATGCGGCTGAGCACGGCGGCAAGTGATGGAGACCTGGACAGGGCATGTAGCCGAATTTCGGGGTTTTGCGCGGGGATCAGCTGAGAAGTGATGGGTGGCGCTTCGCTTACCCATCCCACAGGTTGATGTTATAATACCTGCTCGGAGCAGCGCCAGGTGCCGCGGCCGCTGCGTTTGGCGGCATACATGGCGATGTCGGCGGATTTGTAGATCGCTTCCTGCGTTATGCCGTGGTCGGGAAATACCGCAACGCCGATGCTGGCGCCGGCCTTGACGCTTTCGGTGCCGAGCAACACCGGGGCTGCGAAGCTGGCAATGATTCGGCTGCAGATCCGGTCGATCAGAGCTTCGTCGCGTGCGCCTGGCAGCAGCACAGCAAACTCGTCGCCGCCCAACCGGGCCACGTAATCATGCTCACGCACGGCGCCGCGCAACCGTGCGGAAGCGGCCACCAGCAAGGCGTCGCCGGCATCATGGCCCATGGTGTCGTTAACGGTCTTGAAGCCATCAAGGTCGATCAGCAGCAGGGCGAGTTTCGATCGATCGCCATAGGTGGTCTCCTGCGCCTCTTCCAGCAGCTTGCGAAATTCCTCGGTGAAGGCGCGCCGGTTTGGCAGGCCGGTCAACATGTCGGCATAGGCAAAATGCCGCAGCTGGGTTTGGGTGAGCGATAGCTCCGCTGTGCGCTCAGCCACCTGCCGCTCCAGCTCATGCTGGCGCCGGCGCAGCCATGCCGTGCGCAACTGCACCACGCCCGCCACCAAAGCGCCGACCACCACCACCGCCAAAAGGCGGAACCAGATGGTCTGATACCAGCTTGGCAGCACGGTTATCGGCACAGAAAGCGGCGGATCGACCCAGGTACCGCGCCTGTTGGAGCCGCGCAGCCGGAGCACATAGTCGCCGGGCGGCAGATTGGTATAGGCCGCCAGGCGTGGCTCGGATTCGTTTTCAACCCAATCCGGATCATAGCCATCGAGCCGGTAGGCGTATCGGTTATTGGCCGGCGCCGGATAGTCGAGCGCCGCGAATTCCACGCTGAAACTGTTCGCGTCGGGCTGGATAACCAGAGGCCGCGGCGTTTGCCCCTCGCCATCTTCATGCGCGCCCAGAACAGGCTTTCCGCCTACCCGGATGGAGGTAACCACGATCGGCGGGGTGGTGATGCTGCGCGCGACCAGGCTCGGCCGCACCACCGTCATGCCGCCCAGGCCGCCGAACAGGATTTCACCCTGTGGCGTGGTCGCGCTGGCGTTGTTCCAATAGGTTGCTATGCCCACACCGTCGGCCTGCCCGAAGCTACGAACGGCTAAACTCTCCGGATCGACGACTGCCAACCCGTTATCGGTGCCGAGCCACATCTTGCCCTGGCCGTCCATCTCCAGATCGCTGACATCGTTGTTAGGCAGTCCTTGCTTGACGGTGATGCGGCGGAACACCGGCCGGCCGGCAGAGCGGCCGAGCATCACATTCACACCGTTGTCCAGGCTGCCAGCCCATAGCCGGCCGTGCCGGTCGGTCGCCAGGGAAACCACATCGCCGCTGAATAATTGGGTCGGGTCACCGCGATTGGGGAAAATGCGCTCGACCTTGCCCGGCTCAGCTGCCACCAGGTTCAAGCCGTTTTGCGTGCCGGCCCAGACGGCACCGTCGGGGCCAGGGGCAAGAACCTGAACGCGCGGATCGGTGAGGCTGGCGTCTTCGTGGCGCAGCACGCGCATTTGGCCGAGGGGGGAGACCATCAACTCCCAAAGCCCGTCCGGGCCGCCTAGCCAAACCGAGCCGTGGCAGCGGCATAGGCACAGCACCGGCTCGTCAGCCCTGCGTCCCGGCACCTCAAGCCGCGCCACGTGTTGCCCGCCGGCGTCGATGCGATAAAGGCCGCTGGATGTGCCCGCCAGAACACCGGATGAGGGCGATGGCACCAGGCTGACAATGCTCCAGGCAGGCAGGGCCGTTTCGGGATTCGCCGGATCTGGCCGAATGGCGCCCACCCGGCCGGCAGACGGGTCCAGGATATCGATCCCGTGATAGCGCAGACCTACCCAGATTCGCCCATCGGGCATGGACAGCATGGACCTGACATCCGTGTCGGCAATCCCGTCCCGCTGGCCCGGAACGCCGAACAACGTGACCACCGCATGTTGCGCGGGATCGAAGGCGCTGATGCCACGAAACGTGCATACCCATACCAGGCCAGCCTTGTCCTGATACAGGGCGCGAATGGCGTTGTCGGCCAGGCTCGTTTGAACCGACGGGTCATGCTGGATGCTGCGCATCTCCAGCGTATCGGTATTGACGGCCAGAATGCCGTGGCCATCGGTGCCCAGCCATATTTCACCTGGCCGCACCTCCAGCGCGGCCATCACGCCATAGCTGGTATTCGGGTTGCCCTGGTCCTGCGGCGCCGGCAGCTTTCGGGCCACGCCACGATCCGCGCCGATCATGAATGCCCCGTGCCGGCGCGTGCCGACCCAGATGGTGCCCGCATGGTCTTCAAGCAGGCAATCGACGTCTAGCGTTTCGCCATCGGCCAGGGCGCCGGAGAGGCTAACCCGCGTGAACACGGTGCTGCCAGGCGCGGCTCGCGCCAATCCCGAGGCGGTGCCCACCCACAACGCGCCGGTGTGGTCACGCAACACCGATTCTATGGTTGCGTCGGCCAGGCCGCCAGCTGCGCCGATACGCGCCACTTTCCTCATGGCGTGGTTCAGATGGAATAGCCCAGCGCCGGTCCCGACCCATAACCCTGCCGACCCATCATCGATGATGGTCGATACGCCGGCCACGCCGGGATCGGCCGGATCCAGTTCTACCGGGATGAAATGATCCGTGGCCGGTTCGTAATAGACAAGGCCGGCGCCATCGGTGCCGATCCAAAACCGCCCGCCGGTATCACGGTGCAGCGCGGTGACGACGTTCTCGGGCAGCGCATAGGCCACTGAGCTGTCGGCGTGATACAGCCGGAATCGGTAGCCGTCCCACCGCGCCAGCCCACCCTCTGTGCCCACCCATAAAAAGCCCTGGGCATCCTGCCCCATGGCGAGCGGCACGGCGGAATCGGGCATGTCATTGTCGCGGGCGATGTGGTGGAACAGGGTGTTCGCAAGCCGTGCCCAACGCTCTGCCTCCGCATGCGCGCGATGTTGCGGCAGCAACAGGAAAAGAATGGCCAGAACCCAACAGCGCCAGATGTGCGACACGCCGGAATTCGCCCTTGGTAACGCGGCGCCGAGAGCGTTATCAGCCCGACTGTAACCGCCACGAATGCCAAAGGTGGCCACAGGCTGATGAAAACGCTCGCCCAAACAAAGCGCCAGAGCGGCGTGACAGATGCGGGGCTGTTTCCACTCAGGCTGAAGACGCTCTAGCATCGTTGTTGCAGCGTGCTCCTTCAACAAACGCCAGACCGGTTAGCTGCTCCGCCGTCCAGGGGCCTCGAGCATGCAACCCTAGGTTGGTATCCAACATCGATGCAGGGATCAAGCGACAAGCGCATGGCAAAACGTAAAAAAAGCATGCGTCCAGATTTTAATTCGCCTGTGTTTCAGCAAAGAAACTGCCGGTGCTGTAAGATAGCCAAACTCGGCCGCGCTTGAGGAATTCCAGCCCGAACAGGCCATCGCCAATATTTTCATATCGGCCATTGCTGACAATTACCGCGCGCACATCGCCAAACACCTGGCGGCCGATGTCCATGCGCTGGAAGATGTGAAACCAGGCGTGGAAGGCGCGGTCATTCACGCCCATGCCTTGGAGCTGCCGCCCTTCTTCCAAGATTTCTGGCGTGGCGCCGGCGCGCGCCGCGGCGCGTGTCGAGAGCACGAGGCTGGGCGAGCCGGTATCCACCAGCAGATCAAGGTTGGCGCCATCGATGCGCACAGGGATGGTCACATGGCGCGAAGGGGCCACCTGCATCGGCACGGATGACGCTTCGCCCGGCCAGTCCGGCTTCACCTCGGTGCAGCCGGTGACGCGCCATAGGCCGAGCCGCCGGTTTGGGATGTCCAGGTCGATATCGAAACGGGAGAGGATGTCGGCCCCGATCAGCCCACCTACCGGCGTGACGCCATCGGCCATGCGCTGGGCGAACGCCGCGACCGCGAGCGACGTGTTTTGGACACGTATGTCGCCGAGCGAAAGGCTTTCGACCTGGCCGATATACAGATGGCTTTCCAGGCCGCCGACGCCAAACGTATCCTGCGTATGGTCGAAGTCGCGCGGGATGTTCAGCGCCGTGGCCGTGGCCTGAGACAGGGTGGTCGTGGCGGCGCCGGTGTCGATGAAGAAATTTTCCCTGGTGCCGTTCACCGCAACCGGCACGAACAGCTTGCCCTGCCACAAGGTAATCGGCAGCAATGCCGCGCGATTCATGGTGCACGCGGCGGAGGCCGGCCCGGGCCCCAGCAAGGTCAGCAGCACGAATACCGTTTGCCAGCTCTTCATGGAGCTGGGGCCAGCAAGATCGCTTTACGCAGCCGGCCAAGCGCGCGTTCCAGCCGAACCGGGGATTGCGCGAAGCATAGGCGCACATGGCCTTCGCCGCCGGCGCCAAAGGCCATGCCGGGGGCGACCGCCACGCCGTGACGCTCCACCAGATCAAGCGCAAAACCCAGGCTGTCGGTGAGCCGGTCTATGCCGAGAAATGCGTAAAAGGCGCCTGGCGGCGGCGTGAAGCGCACACGGTTCAGGCCCGACAAGGCCTGGATGGCAAGCGTACGGCCGGCGCTACAATAGGCTTTGAACGCGTCCACGAAGTCCTCATCAGCAAGGGCGGCGAGGGCTGCGGCCTGCACAAATGGGGCCACACCGGAATGCGTCATTTCCACCAGTTCGGTGAAGCTATCCCTGGTGCCTTCGGGAACGACCAGCCAGCCGATCCTGAAACCCGTCATCGCCCAGGCCTTCGAAAAGCTGCCGATGGCCAGAACACGGTCATCCGGTTCGGCGAAATCCAGCACAGAGGCTGCCTGCGCGCCCTCATAGACCAGTCGGTTATACACCTCGTCGGCAATCAGCCAGGCACCGGCTGCGCGGCACATGTGCAGGATCGCCTGTATCTCGAACGGGCTCGCCATCCATCCAGTGGGGTTGCTGGGGCTGTTGATGAACAGGGCACGCGCCCCTGCAAGCCTTGCCGACAGCCGGTCCAGATCCAGCCGGAAACCGCCCTCCGGGGTCGGTTCCAGCGGGAACTCCTCGACCTGCGCGTGACGCAAGCGGGCAGCATTGGCCGAATTCGGCCAGGCGGGCGTTATATGTACGAGCCGGTCGCCAGGCCGCAGCAATGCGGCCATTGCCACGCTGACCGCCGCCATGCCTGAGCCGGTGATCTGCACCCGCGGCTCAGCCACCTTCCTCGCGTGGCGCGATGCCAGATGCGCGGCCAGCGCGTGGCGCAAGGCCGGCACGCCCCTGACATCCGGGTAGCGCTGCTGGCCGCTCAGCATTGCGTCGCGCAAAGCCTCGTGGGCGGCAGCGGGTGCCGGCACGTCGCTTTCGCCGAAACAGAGGAAATCGGTGTCTGGCCGGGCGAAAGCAGCTCTGGATACAGTGATGATGTGCGAGCCGGGCGTGGTTGCGATGTCCATCCGGCAGTGATAGCGGACGGTGCCTGCTTATCCCAGGGCTAGCCTGCTGACAAAGCTAGGTTAGCTGGCTGACAAAGATGCTGTCGCTTGAGGCCCCAAAAAACGTTCAGCTTGACTCGTTTTGGGGCGGCTCCTAGAACCCTGCCTCTTCCGTCGTAGCCCTATGCAAGGCTTACGTGGACCCATTGACCTTGTGAACTGCAGAGATTGATCCAGACCTCATGGCGAACACCGATTCCGCGCGCAAGCGCATCCGGCAAAATATCGTGCGTGCCGCGCGCAACCAGGCGCGCAAATCGCGGATGCGGACCTTCGTAAAGAGCGTCGAGACCGCTATTGCCGGGGGCGATCGCCAGGCGGCGAATGAAGCTCTGCGTGCGGCGCAGCCGGAGATGCAGCGTGCCGCCGGGAAAGGTGTGATCCATAAGAATACGGTTGCCCGTAAGCTTTCCCGCATGACGGCGCGTATCAAGCAATTGGCCCCGGCTGACGCCTAGGCACTGCAGGCGTGCGCTCCAGTGATCTGGAGCGGCGCCGCGAAGCAGCGTTTCTAGGATGCTCAACAATTAACAATACTGTCGCGCTGGCTGAGCTTTTGCTCAGGCGTTGAAACGCCTGCACAAGTAATGATGATAATCAATACTTAGCGCCTAAATTTATCTCCAGAATCTGTTTGCCATCCGATCGCTTCTGACGTACCTTTTGCAGGGTTGCACAGGGGAGTTACGCTGAAAACCTGGCGATGACATAATGCTGCGGTGCTCTAACCAAGCCCGCGATTGATAAAACTTGCCTGCGTAAATCTGCGTCTTGTTACGTGCGTCATCATATATTCTGGGGATCCGTCACTTGAGCTCGGGCAGCGCCTGGATCACTCGAAGCAACGTCGCGGTGGCTGAACAGCCCACCACGGACGACGACACATCAGCCACCCCATCGAACGCCAATGATCCTGCGTTGGCCGCGCAATGGGCCCGCATACGCAGCCGCCTGCAATCCGAGGTGGGTGACGTGGAATATCGGAGCTGGCTGCGGCAGATGAGCTGGGCCGGGATTGATGGCGACGAAGTAACGGTGCTGCTGCCAACACGGTTTCTGCGCGATTGGGTGCGCACCCATTACGGCGAGAAAATTACCTCGCACTGGCAACAGGAAAATCCGGTTGTGCGCCGGGTGGATATCCGCGTTGGCAAGGGGCGTATGCCCGATGAAAAGCTGTATGGCGGCCTGACCGAAAGCCTGGCTTCGCCGCCGCTGCCAGCGCCAGTTCCGCCGCATCGCGCGCCCTCCACCAATCCACCGCGGGTAGCCGAGGAAATGTCGGCGCCGCTCGACCCGCGTTTCAGCTTCGATAGTTTTGTTGTCGGCAAGCCGAACGAATTTGCCTATGCCTGTGCAAGGCGGGTTGCCGAGCATCCCGGCAGCAAGGAGTTCAATCCGCTTTTTCTCTATGGCGGTGTTGGTCTGGGCAAGACCCACCTGATGCACGCGGTTGGCCTGGAGCTGACCCGGCGCGGCGCGCGGCCGGCGACGGTGGCCTATATGTCGGCCGAGAAATTCATGTACCGGTTCATCGCCGCGATCCGCTCCCAGCAGACGATCGAATTCAAGGATCATCTCCGTTCCGTCGATGTACTGATGATCGACGATCTGCAGTTCCTCATCGGCAAGGACAATACGCAGGAAGAATTCTTCCATACCTTCAACGCGCTGGTCGATGCTGGCAAGCAGATCGTGGTCAGCGCCGACAAATCGCCATCCGATCTTTCCGGCCTGGAAGACCGGCTGCGCACGCGGCTGGGCTGCGGCATGGTGGCTGACCTGCACGCCACCACCTTCGAGCTGCGGATCAGTATCCTGGAGGCGAAGGCCACCCGGGCCCAGGCGACCGTTCCGGGGCGGGTGCTGGAGTTTTTGGCGCACAAGATCACCACCAATGTGCGTGAGCTTGAGGGGTCGCTGAACCGCCTGATCGCCCATGCCAATTTGTTCAACCGGCCGATCACGCTAGAGACGGCGCAGGAAGTGCTGCACGATCTGCTGAAGGCGCATGACAAGCGGATCACCATCGACGAGATCCAAAGGCGCGTGGCGGAACATTATAATATGCGCATCGGCGACATGGTCAGCGCCCGCCGCGCCCGTGCCGTGGCGCGTCCGCGCCAGGTAGCGATGTATCTGGCGAAACAGCTGACCAGCCGATCATTGCCAGAAATTGGCAAGAAATTCGGCAACCGCGACCACACCACGGTCATGCACGCCGTCGGCCGGGTGACCGAGCTGATGACATCGGATAGCACGTTCGCCGAAGATGTCGATCTGCTTAGGAAGATGCTAGAAAGTTAAGCGAGCATACCCATTACGTGCCACGCCCGACTTTCATCCGGGCTACAGTCAGCCTGGGCGAAACGTTTAGTCTTTGAAGGCGCTGGCTGGGTAGCCTTGGGCGAAGAGCAGGGCGCGCAGATCGGCGTGATCGATGCGGTTTGCCACTTCCGCGGCCACAATTGGCTTGGCTCTGAAGGCGATACCAAGGCCGGCTACCTTCAGCATTGCCAGGTCGTTCGCACCGTCACCAACCGCGAGCGTTTCTGTATGGCGGAGCGACCAGCGGCGGGAAAATTCCTTCAGCAAGCGCAATTTCGTATCGCGATCCAGGATCGGCTCCGCAACCTCGCCGGTGAGCGATACGCCATCATCCAGCAGGCTGTTTGCCCTGTGCTCATCGAAGCCGCAGAGTTTGGCGACGCGCGCCGTGAAGAAAGTGAAGCCGCCGGAGACCAGGACCGTCTTGGCACCATTCTGCCGCATGGTGGCGACCAGAGTGCTCGCCCCTGGCATGAGGCGGACATTTTGCCAGGTGGCTTCCAAGGCTGATAGGTTCAGCCCCTTCAACATGGCGACGCGGGCGCGCAGGGCCTCGCGGAAATCGATTTCGCCGTTCATGCTGCGCGCCGTGATCGCAGCCACCGCCTCGCCAAGCCCGGCAAATTCCGCCAACTCGTCCAGCGTTTCGCCGGTGACAATGGTGCTATCCATATCAGCCACCAGCAGGCGCCGTTTGCGGCCGCGTTCCCTGGTGACGAGAACGTCGATCGGCGCACCCGCCAAAGCAGCACGGGCGGCGCTGAGATCGTCGGTCGGCAGCCCGGGCAAGTCGGCTGCTTCACCCGGTGAGAGCACGGTCGGTGTAAGGGTGGCGCCGACCGCGTCGCGCACCGTATCGATGATGGCCTGGGTCAGCACGGTGGCGTCGCGCGCGGCGACAAGGGTCAGGACGTAACTCAATGGAGCGGACCCTTCTTTGTGGCATTGCGCGCCGACGCGGTTCTTAGGCGATGAGCGGGGCTGACGGCAAGAAACCCGCTTTGGTGGTGGCTGGGCCAACCTGCAGCGGCAAGTCGGCGCTGGCGCTGAGCCTGGCCGAACGCCTGGGCGGCGTGGTGATCAATGCGGATTCCATGCAGGTGTACAGCGAGTTGCGTGTGCTGACGGCCCGGCCGACGCCGGCGGACGAAGCCCGTGCCCCACACGCGCTCTATGGGGTTCGGCCGGCCGCCCAGGCCTCCACCGCCGCCTGGTGGCGTGGCGCCGCTTTGCAGGCCATGGACGAGGCTGCGCGCTGTGGCCGGGTCCCTATCCTGTGCGGGGGCACGGGACTCTACCTGGCGGCGTTGGTGCAGGGGCTCGCCGAAATCCCCGACCCTGGCGAAGCAGCCCGCGAGGAGGCCCGGCATTTGCTGCACATCCTGGGGCCGGCCTCCTTGCATGCGCGGCTTGCGTCTGCGGACCCAGAGACGGCGGCAAGGCTGCGCCCCACCGACAGCCAGCGTTTGGCCCGTGCCTGGGAGGTGTGGCGTGGCACCGGGCGCGGCCTTGCCTCCTGGCAGCAATCACCTGGGCCGGAGGCGGCGTTTCCCTGGTCGGTGCGGGCCATCATCCTGGACCCGCCGAGGGACGCGCTGCGCGCCGCAATCGCGGGGCGCTTCGAGGGGATGCTGACACAAGGCGCGCTGGAGGAGGTGCGCGGCCTGATCGGGCAGGGTCTGCCCTCATCCTTGCCGGCCATGCGTGCCCATGGCGTGCCCGAACTCGCTGCGTATCTGCGCGGCGAGATCACCCTTGCCGATGCCGCCGCCAGAGCGCGGATGGTGACCGGGCAATACACCAAGCGGCAGGCGACATGGTTTCGCCATAGGGACATTGCAGCCAAGGAGGCAACGCATAGGTTCCTTGCGCGATTTGAGGAAAACACGCAATTTATGGAAAGAAATATGCCGCCAATCTTAAGCTTTATTCGCACGAGCGGTTGACGCGCTGCATCATGCGCCTTAAGAACCGCCGCCATGAACGCGGTAAGCCAAACCACAGACCCGGTCCCGGGCACCCAGATCTCAGCCAGCGCCAGTGGCGCGGAGGTGCTTCTGCGCGCCCTGACGGATCAGGGCGTCGAGGTGATTTTCGGCTATCCAGGCGGGGCCGTGCTGCCGATCTACGATGCGTTGTTCCAGCAGAATGCGATCCGCCACATCCTGGTGCGGCACGAACAGGCGGCCGTGCACGCGGCGGAAGGCTATGCACGCAGCACCGGCAAGGTGGGCGTTGTTCTGGTGACCAGCGGGCCAGGGGCCACGAATGCGGTAACAGGGCTGCTGGACGCGCTGATGGATTCCGTGCCGCTGGTGTGCCTGACGGGCCAGGTGCCGACGCATCTGATCGGCAACGACGCTTTTCAGGAGGCCGATACCACCGGCATTACCCGCCCGGCCACCAAGCATAATTACCTGGTCAAGCGCAGTGACGATCTGGCCCGGACGGTTCACGATGCCTTCTACGTGGCGCGCAGCGGCCGGCCCGGCCCGGTGGTGATCGATCTGCCGAAGGACATCCTGATCGCGCCGGCCCCTTATCTGCCGCCCTCCACTCAGCCGCATCGCAGCTACCGGCCAGTGACGACGCCCGATCGCGCCGCCATCCGCGCCGCAGTGCGTGCGCTGAAGGCGGCGCGGCGCCCTGTGGTATATGCCGGTGGCGGGGTGATCAACGCGGGGCCAAGGGCCAGCCATTTGCTGGCCGAGCTGGTGCGTATGGGCGACCTTCCCTGCACCAATACGCTGATGGGGCTGGGCGCTTTCCCCGCCTCCGACCCGCATTTCATCGGCATGCTGGGCATGCACGGCACCTACGAGGCCAATCTGGCCATGCATGGTTGTGACGTGATGCTGAATATCGGCGCCCGCTTCGATGACCGGGTGACCGGCAGGCTGAATGCCTTCAGCCCTGACAGCTTCAAGATTCACGCCGATATCGATCCTTCCAACATCAACAAGAATGTGGCGGTGGATATCCCCATCGTCGGCGATGCGGCGGCGATTCTGGCGGCTTTGGTCGAAGCCTGGCGCGAGGATGATACGCGGCAGGATCGTGATGCGCTGGCAGCATGGTGGCGGCAGATCGGGGGCTGGCGCGACATCAAATGCCTGCGCTTCACTCAGGACATGTCGCCTGGCGCTGTGATAAAGCCGCAATATGCGGTGCAGCGCCTGAACGATTTGTGCCGCGAAAGCGGGCGCGACACATTTATCACCACCGAAGTCGGCCAGCACCAGATGTGGGCCGCGCAATATTTCAATTTCGAAAAACCAAATCATTGGCTCACCAGCGGTGGTTTGGGCACGATGGGCTATGGGTTGCCGGCCGGCATGGGCGTTCAGGTGGCACATCCCGATGCGCTGGTGATCGATATTGCCGGCGAGGCCAGTATCCTGATGAACATCCAGGAAATGGGCACGCTGGCGCAGTATCGGCTGCCGGTAAAAATATTTATTCTTAACAACCAGTACATGGGCATGGTGCGTCAGTGGCAGGAATTGCTGCACGGCTCACGCTATTCCGAAAGCTATAGCGCGGCTTTGCCCGATTTCGTCAGGCTGGCGGAAAGCTTTCACGCCACCGGGCTGCGTGCACGCAATCTCGGCGAGCTCGATGGCGTGATCCGCGAGATGCTGGCGATCGATGGCCCGGTGATTGCCGACATCGCGGTGGATCAGAAGGAGAATTGTTTCCCGATGATCCCGTCCGGAGCGGCGCATAACGAGATGATCCTCGGCCCCGAGCATTCCGGGCGCGCCGCCAGCATCACCGATGAAGGGATGATGCTGGTCTGATGCCCGTGCAGGATGGAAGTTTTCGCACCGCGACGATCTCGGTGCTGGTGGATGACGAGTCGGGCGTGCTGGCGCGCGTGATCGGGCTGTTCGCTGGGCGTGGCTACAATATCGATAGCCTGACGGTGGCGCGGGTGGATCAGGCGCGGGGGATCAGCCGGATCAATATCGCCACCTCCGGCACCGAGATGGTGATCGACCAGATCAAGGCGCAACTGTGCCGCCTGGTGCCGGTGCACCGGGTCGCGGATTTGACCAAGCAGGGGCCGCATGTGGCGCGCGAGATGGCGCTGGTAAAAGTGGTGGCTGAAGGTGAGTTGCGGGTGGAATCGCTGCGGATTGCCGATGCGTTCCGGGCCAGGGTGGTGGATACGACGACCGGCAGCTTTGTGTTCGAATTGACGGGCGCGATCGATAAGATCGACGCCTTTGTCGACCTGATGCGCCCCCTCGGTCTGGCTGAGGTATCCCGCACCGGCATCGCCGCCATCGCCCGCGGGGCGGATACTATCTAAAATTGCAGGTCTGGAGAGGCACTCTCCAGGGTCCCACCCTCCAGGCTTTGGGGGCGGAGCCCCTGGCCTTTTCTTAAAGGAAGAAGTTCATGCGCGTTTACTACGATCGAGATGCCGACGTTAACCTGATCAAGGGCCGCCGGGTCGCGGTGATTGGCTATGGCAGCCAGGGCCACGCCCATGCCCGCAACCTGCATGATAGCGGGGTGAAGGATGTGGTGGTTGGCTTGCGCCCAGGTTCGGCGGCTGTGGCCAAGGCCGAGGGTGCTGGCCTGAAGGTGATGGGCCCCTCGGAAGCCGCCGCCTGGGCCGATGTGGTGATGGTGCTGACACCGGATGAGGGCCAGGGCGATCTGTATCGCGACCATCTCGGCCCAAATATGAAGGAAGGCGCGGCTTTGGCCTTCGCGCATGGCCTGAACATCCACTTCAACCTGATCGACCCGCGCCCCGATATCGATGTTTTCATGATTGCCCCGAAAGGCCCTGGCCATACGGTTCGTAGCGAGTATGAGCGCGGCGGTGGCGTGCCGTGCCTGGTGGCCGTGCAGCAGAATCCCTCCGGCAACGCGCTGGAGATCGCGCTGAGCTACGCCAGCGCCATCGGCGGCGGCCGGGCCGGCATTATCGAGACGAGCTTCAAGGAAGAATGCGAAACCGACCTGTTCGGCGAGCAGGCGGTGCTATGCGGCGGCCTGGTGGAACTGATCAAGGCCGGGTTCGAAACGCTGGTGGAAGCCGGCTACGCGCCGGAGATGGCCTATTTCGAATGCCTGCACGAGGTGAAGCTGATCGTGGACCTGATCTACGAGGGCGGCATCGCCAACATGAATTATTCGATAAGCAACACGGCCGAATATGGAGAATATGTCACCGGGCCGCGCATTATCACCGCCGAGACCAAAGCGGAGATGAAGCGGGTGCTGGAGGATATTCAATCTGGCCGCTTTACCCGCGACTGGATGCTGGAAAACAAGGTGAATCAGGCCAGTTTCCGGGCCACACGCCGCCGAAACGCCGAACATCAGATCGAGCGGGTGGGCGAGAGGCTGCGCGGCATGATGCCATGGATCTCTAAGAACGCTCTGGTGGACAAGGCGCGCAACTGAGCTTTCGGGCAAAGATGTCCGCCGTTCCATCATTACGGAAAAAAAAGCTGACTAAACCGGGGTTTCATGGCCATAGGAGGAAGCGTTTCAGACATGCTGCACCGCCGCGTGTGGCCGACGCGCTAATCCCCGTTCCACCCCTGCAATAAGAAGTATGGTGACCCTAATGAAGCTACCCCTGATGAGCGCTGTCTTCCTGGCCTCCACGCTGTTCGCGGCGCCGGTCTTCGCCCAGGCTCCCGCCGCGGCACCTGCTCCGGCTGCCCCCGCCGCTGCGCCGGCTCCCGAAGCGGCTCCTGCCCCTACGCCCGACGCGCCGAAGAAGACCACCAAGAAGCACAGCTCGAAGAAGAAGGCATCGAAGAAGAAGGCCGCCGACCCTGCACCGGCTGCTGACGCTCCGAAGTAAGCTTCTTCAGCGTCAAGAAAAAGGGGGAGCGCGGAACGCCCGCGTTCCTCCTTTCTCGTTGACATAACAAGATTGCCAGTGCGCCGAACTGCTGGTAAATACGTCTTATGACGTATCGGGCGCCTTACACCATGCTGCCGATTTGCGCTTCTGCGCAAATTTCAGCTATGCGCGCCCCGCTCTCCCTCCAGGCGATCCTTCGACTTATCGTCCCCTGAACGGGGTTCCCGGTCGTGCTGACCGGTTCGTTCAGGGGTGATCCGGCCGGTTAACCATGTCTTCAGCCGAAGACAGGTGACGATGCCGCACTATCGAAGACCGATCTGCCCGAGGAGACAATTTCCATGTCCATAGACCATCCAAGCTTTGGCCGCCTGAGCGACGATCAGGTTATCATCTTCGACACCACTCTGCGCGATGGCGAGCAATCGCCTGGATTCTCAATGAATTTGCAGGAGAAGGTGCGCCTGGCGCACGCGCTCGCGGAATTGGGCGTCGATGTGATCGAAGCCGGCTTCCCAATCGCCTCGCCTGGCGATTTCGACAGTGTGGCGGCCATCGCTGAAGCGGTGCGCGGCCCGGTGATCTGTGGTCTGGCCCGCTCCGCCGCAAGCGACATCATCCGTGCCGCGGAAGCGGTGAAGGGCGCCGCTCGTCCGCGCATCCACACCTTTATCAGCACCAGCCCGCTCCACATGAAATACAAGCTGCGGATGGAACCCGATGCCGTGCTGCAGGCGGTGACAGACTCCGTGACACTGGCGCGGAATTTCGTGCCTGACGTGGAGTGGTCTGCCGAGGATGGCAGCCGCACGGACCCGGATTTTTTGGCGCGCTGTGTGGAAGCGGCGATCGCCGCCGGCGCCACCACGATCAACATTCCGGATACCGTGGGTTACGCGCTGCCTGAGGACCTCACGCGCATCTTCTCGACGCTGCGGGAGCGTGTGCCGGGCGCGGACAGGGTGATTTTTTCCGCTCATAACCACAACGATCTGGGCCTGGCGGTGGCCAACACGATTGCTGCACTACGGGCAGGCGCACGCCAGGTGGAATGCACCATCAACGGCATAGGCGAACGTGCCGGCAATGCGGCGCTCGAGGAGATTGTGATGGCGTTGCGCACCCGCCCCGATGCGGTGCCGGCGCGCACCAATATCGTAACCGAGCACATCCTGCGCACGTCTCGCATGCTCTCCACCATCACCGGCTTCGATGTGCAGCCGAACAAGGCGATCGTCGGGCGAAATGCGTTCGCCCATGAAAGTGGCATCCATCAGGATGGCATGCTGAAAAACGCCCAGACCTACGAGATCATGACGCCGGAAAGTGTGGGCTGGACCAAGACCAATCTGGTGATGGGCAAGCATTCCGGACGTGCCGCTTTCCGCGACAAGCTGATGGCGCTGGGCTATGGCGAGCTGGGTGATAACGCGCTGAACGATGCGTTCCGCCGCTTCAAGGACATCGCTGACCGCAAGAAGATCGTTTACGACGAGGACATCGTGGCTTTGGTGGATGACGAGGTTGGCCGCGACCATAACCGGATCCGCTTCATCAGCCTCGATCTCTACGCCGGTTCACGCGCGCCGGCCCGGGCGGAGCTGACTCTGGAAGTGGATGGCGAGTGCTTCACCGAGACCGAAACCGGTGATGGGCCGGTGGATGCCACGTTCCGCGCCATCCGGGCGATTTTCCCGCATGATGCCCTGCTGGTGCTATTTTCGGTCGGTGCGGTGACCGAGGGCACCGATGCTCAGGCAAAGACCACGGTAAGGCTGACCGAGAGCGGCAAGATGGTCGATGGCCAGGGTGCAGATACCGACACCATCGTCTCTGCCGCGCGCGCTTATGTGCATGCGTTGAACAAGCTTCTGGTCAAGCGCCTGCGCACCGAGCCGGTGGCGATGTCGGCGTGATGTACGGAGCGTAGAACAGGGAATTGCGGCCGAAAACCAAAGGGAGCCATCACTGTATCTGCTGCGTTTATCAGGCCTCCTCCAGCACATGAGGGCACGGGATATTGAAGCCATCGAATTCGGGTACGGTGGGCTGCGAGCAGCCCACCGTACCCGGGGCGATAGACCCTAATACCCTGGCGGCGGGGGTGGCGGCGGGTAGTAGCCTTGTGGCGGAGGAGGATAATAGCCCGGCGGCGGCGGGTATTGGGCTGGTGGGGGTGGCGGCGGGTAATAGCCTGGGGGCGGTGGTTGCGGCGTGGTGGCTGCACCGGTGATGGCGCCGGCACCTGCGCCCACAAGGGCCCCGATTCCGGCGCCGCGGCCGCCGCCGGCCAGGCCGCCGATCAAGGCCCCGGTGCCGGCGCCGATCGCGGCCCCCCCGACGGCACGCTGCCCGGGATCATAGGGGTTGGTGCAACTGGCCAGGCCCAAAAGGCCCACCATTCCAAGCGTAAGCGCCACTCTGCGCATCATTATTCTCCTGTTCAACCAGCTTGCGGCACCTCGACGCTCCCCGGCGCCGCTCGCTGGGGCACATTGGTATCCAGGGCGAGCTTGGCAAATATAAGGCGGGGCCGTGAAGGGTTTGATTACAAATTGAAATGCGCTGCCGGGCGGATGGTTCCTGTGCCGAAATGCGTGACGGCCTTGCTCCTGAGGGGTGCGGCAGGTAAAGCCCACCGCTCTATCTCCATTCCTCCATAGGGAACCCTACCGGCAACGATGGGGAAGAGCCTCCCGCCTTTATCCTCGCCTTCTTCCCGAAATAGGTCTGCCCAATGTTCTCCCGCCTGCTAGGCGCCATGTCCGCCGACATGGCCATCGACCTCGGCACCGCAAACACGCTGGTTTACGTCAAGGGCCGCGGCATCGTGCTCGCGGAACCGAGCGTGGTCGCCATCGCCGATGTACGCGGCAAAAAGCAGGTACTCGCGGTGGGCGAGGAGGCCAAGCAGATGCTGGGCCGCACCCCGGGCAATATTTCCGCCATTCGCCCTATGCGCGATGGGGTGATTGCCGATTTCGAGGTCGCGGAGGAAATGATCAAGCATTTCATCCGCAAGGTGCATAACCGGCGCAGCTTTGCCTCGCCGATTATCATCGTATGCGTGCCCTCAGGCTCAACGGCCGTCGAGCGCCGCGCCATTCAAGAGAGCGCCGAATCCGCAGGCGCGCGCAAGGTGCTGCTGATCGAGGAGCCGATGGCCGCCGCGATCGGCGCCGGGCTGCCAGTGACCGAGCCCTCCGGCTCGATGATCGTAGATATCGGCGGCGGCACGACCGAGGTGGCGGTGATCTCGCTTGGCGGCATCGTCTATTCGCGCTCCGTCCGGGTTGGCGGCGACAAGATGGATGAGGCGATCATCAGCTATATCCGCCGCCACCATAACCTGCTGATCGGTGAGAGCTCCGCCGAGCGGATCAAGATCGGCCTGGGGGCTGCCCGCCCGGCGGAGAACGGCGACGAGGGCCCCTGGCTGGAAGTGAAGGGCCGCGATCTGCTGAACGGCGTTCCGCGTGAGGTGCTGGTGAGCCAGGCGCAAATCTCCGAGAGCCTGGCGGAGCCGGTGTTTCAGATTGTCGAGGCGGTAAAGGTGGCGCTGGAAAACACGCCGCCGGAACTTGCCGCCGATATCTGCGACAAAGGTATTGTGCTGACCGGCGGCGGCGCCTTGCTGCACCGCCTTGACCAGGTTCTGCGCGAAGCTACCGGCCTGCCGGTGGTGGTGGCGGAAGACGCGCTCTCCTGCGTGGTGCTTGGCACCGGCCGGGCGTTGGAAGAGCTTAAAAGGCTGCGTAACGTGCTGACCACGATGTATTAAACGTGTATTAGAGCATCAACCGGCCGCAATCCTGCGGCCATACTAGGGCAGGAAGCGTGATCCGGCTTTCCATCCAGGCCCGTCAGGCGCTGGCGCGCCTGACACTTCCCGTGCTGATCGTGTTCTCGCTGGTGCTGATGCTGCTTGGCCGGGCGACGCCTCTGGTGCCCGAGCGCGCCCGGATCAGCCTCTCCGATGCGCTGGCGCCAGTGTATGCGGTGGTGGATACGCCGCTGAGGGCGGTTCGCGCGGCCGCGAGATCGGTGCGCGACGTGGTGGGTTTGCAGGCCGATAATGAGCGGCTGCGGCTGGAAAATGAGCGGCTGCGGCACTGGTACGATGTGGCGATGGCGCTGGATGCGGAAAACGCCACCTTGAAGGGTAATCTCCATTGGGTGCCCGACCCCAAGCTTTCTTATGTGACGGCCCGCGTGGTGGCCGATGCCGGGGGCGTCTACGCACGCTCCGTGCTGCTCTCGGTGGGCCCAAACAGCGATATCCTGCGCGGCGAAGTGGCACTGGATGCGGGTGGCCTGGTTGGCCGGGTGACGGAGGTGGGCGCTCGCAGCGCCCGGGTTCTGCTGATTACCGACATGAACAGCCGTATCCCCGTGGTGCTCGAGAAAAACCGCGCACGGGCAATTCTGGTGGGGGTAAATGCGCCTTATCCCAGGCTGATGTATCTGCCGGATGGCATGCACCCCGATGAGGGCGAGCGGGTGATCACGTCGGCGGAGGCAAATGCCTTCCCGGCCGGGCTGGTGGTGGGCACCGTGCATTACGGCGCGAGCGGGCAGATGGAAGTGGCGCCCGCCGCCGATCTGGGCCGGCTGGAGATTGTGCGCATCTTCGATTACGGGCTCAGTGGCATTGTGCCGCCGGAAGCGCCCGGCCGCGCACCCGTTCACTGACCCTAATGGATACCAAGCCGGGCATCCGGCCGCGCCCAGGGCTGTGGCATATGCTGGACGTGGCTTCGCGCTATGCCTTTCCCGGCGTGCAGACCGCCATTGTATTACTTCTTCTCGCAGCACCTCTGGGCATTCCCGGTCAGGCGCAGCTGCAGCCCGCCTGGGCGGCTGCCAGCATATTTTTCTGGTCGTTGTTCCGCCCGGCCTCGATGCCGGCCTTGCTGGTGTTTGCGCTGGGCCTGCTGCTGGATCTGCTCACACAGGGGCCGGTGGGGATCGAAGTGCTGCTGCTGCTGCTGATCCATGCCCTGGCACTGAAATTCCGGCGTGACCTGGTGCGGACCGGGTTTGCCACTGTTTGGCTGGTGTTTGTGGCCATTGCCGGGGGCGCCGCCTTGCTGGAATGGCTGCTGGTGTCGGCGCTGACCTGGCGGGCTTTGCCGCCCTGGCCTGGGCTGTTCGAGTTTGGCCTGTCTGCCGGCATCTACCCGTTCCTGGCGTTCTACCTGACCTTCCTGCATCGCGGGTTTGCCGCGCCTGAGCGGGCGAGCTGATGAAGCAGGAGGGGCACCGCAACGGCGTGTTCACCCGCCGCGCCTTGCTGGTGATGGCGGCGCAGACGGCCGCGTTGGGGGCGCTGGCGGTGAAGCTCTACCGCGTGCAGGTGGAACAGGGCGCCAAATACGCCACGCTGGCGGAAAGCAACCGAATCAGCGCCCGTCTGATCGCCGCCCCGCGCGGCCATATCCAGGACCGCTTCGGCCAGGTGCTCGCCGGCAACAACCTGAACTGGCGCGCCCTGCTGCTGGCCGAGGAAACCACCGATGTCCAGGCCACGCTGGATGCGTTCGACAGGCTGGTGCCACTGGATGACCATGATCGCGATCGCATCCTGCGCGAGATGAAGCATAATCGCCGCTTCATCCCAGTGATTGTGAAGGATTTCCTGAACTGGGACGAAATGGCCAAGATCGAGGTGAATGCCCCCGATCTGCCGGGTGTGCTGGTGGATGTGGGAACCACGCGCCATTATCCGTTCGGTCCCGACCTTGCCCATATCGTCGGCTACGTGGCTCCGCCCAGCGAACAGGATCTGGGCGATGACCCGGTGCTCGCTTTGCCTGGTGTGCGCGTCGGCCGCGCCGGCGTGGAGCAATTCCATGAGGATGATCTGCGCGGTGACGCCGGCGAAGTGCAGATGGAGGTCAATTCCGTCGGCCGGGTGATCCGTGAGCTGGACCGCACGGATGGCACGCCTGGCGACACCATCGGCCTGACCATCGATGCCGACCTCCAGCGCAGCATTTTGGGCCGTCTCGGCGATATGGCCGCCAGCGCCGTGGTGATGGACTGCACCAATGGCGAAGTGCTGGCGATGACCACCACGCCGAGTTTCGACCCTTCCCTGTTCGATAGCGGGGTCTCCGAAAAGCAGTGGATCGAGTGGACCTCCAACCGCAAGACGCCGCTGATCAACAAGGCGACGGCGGGTGTCTATCCGCCAGGCTCTACCTTCAAGATGGCGGTGGGGATGGCAGGGCTTCGGGCCGGCACCATCACCGCGGAAGACCGCATTTTCTGCCCCGGCTATATCGACCTTGGCGATACCCGCTTCCATTGCTGGCGCAAGCACGGCCATGGCAGCCTCGATCTGCATGGCGGGCTGAAACATTCCTGCGACGTGTTTTTTTACGAGGTCGCACGGCGCACCGGCATCGATGCCATCGCCAAGACCGCCAATGATTTCAGTTTTGGCGTCGATACTGGGGTGGATTTGCCCGGCGCGCGCAAAGGTCTGATGCCAACCCAGGCCTGGCGCCGCAAACATGGCCATGCCTGGAACATCGGCGACACCATCAGTTGCGGCATCGGCCAGGGGTTCATCCAGGCGACGCCGCTGCAACTGGCCACCTATGTCAGCCGCATCGCCACCGGCCGCGCGGTGGTGCCGCATGTGACGCGGCTATTGGCAGACGCCGCCCAGCAGGGCGCCAAGCCCGAGGATTGGCCCGTACTCG